>Ga0209502_10000372_pt1 | contig 48679 bp, 39 predicted proteins | sample ArcticOcean_MG_C_10_FD_187442 | JGI IMG/M metagenome (GOLD analysis project Ga0209502, IMG submission 187442) | Marine microbial communities from western Arctic Ocean - ArcticOcean_MG_CB11_90 (SPAdes) (version 2) | ecosystem: Environmental > Aquatic > Marine > Oceanic | place: Arctic Ocean... | reverse complement strand
CAGCTTTCGCACTCGCTTTGCTTCAATGAGTGCATCCAACCCCACCACTCCGAGACCCGGCAGCGCGAAAAGCCGGGTCAAATCCTGCGCCGATCCTACTTTCGCAATTGTGGAGATCGCACCTGCACGTTCCTCTCCTTTGAGACTCCCGTCCTCTAGCCCTGCAAAAACGCCATTGAGCTTCAAGGGCTTCTCCAAGGCCGCAATCGCGAACAGCAAATGCTTCAACTTCCCTTTGAAAGTCAACTCACCCGCCTCAAACAAAGGAACCCACTCCCGCTCGTGCTCCCGCACAATCGACCACAAGGCAAAGTCCAAGGTCTCATCCATCGGTTGATCCAGCACCCTCAGAGCAAAGGGCACCGACGTTTTACTCGGGCGCTGCGCGAGACAACTAACTGCCCAAAGCCGCACCTGGGCATTCTCATCCCCCACCGCCTTCTCAATCATTTGATCCACCTTGGGGATTTCGTGATGACGATGATACACCACCCGCAGAGCGGCCGCCCGGAAGCGAGGATCACTGGAGCGCGCCAACTTCTCAACCAGCTTCACCGGAGTGACATTCAAGGACTGAAAGGTCCACATTGCTTCCACTAATGCCGACTCATTCACTTGCTTCGCCGTCCATGCTCTCAAGGCCGGAAGGACCTCCTGCCCCCGCTGTCTCAGCTCCTGCTTCGCAAAATCACGTTGAAACCGCTCGGGCGACGTCAAGAGCTCCAACAGAGCATCCGTTTCCGCGCCCACGATCTTCACCTTCTTCACCAAAGGACGATCTTTAAAAGTCACTCGCCAAATCCGCCCACGCTGATGATCCCGTCGCTTGTCGCGGAAGTCCACTTCGCCGTGCTGAATGATCGGGTTATACCAATCCGCGATGTAAACCGCGCCATCAGGTCCCATCTTAACATCGATCGGACGAAAAGCCCGGTGCGCGCTACTCAGAAAACCTTCAAGTTGCGTCGATTGATACGAACTCCCCTTCGGCGAAAGCTCATAGCTATTAATACGATGCCCCCGAAAATCCGGTGCCACCATCACTCCACGCAAACTCTCAGGTACATGGCTCCCCGAGAGAATCTCCAGCCCGCACAATTTCGGCTGTCCCGGGTTCAATCCACGAATCACTCGCTTGGCTCCCGGCGAAGTCACCCCGACCGCTCGCGGAAAGATGAAATTGATTCCATCACCTCCCGCTCCGTCGGTCGCAAATGACTGCCCGTAGTCGTCAAACACGAATCCCCAAGGATTCACAAGGCCCTTCGAGAGCACCTCCGCCTGTTGTGTCTCCGGTCGAAAATGCCACACCCCGCCCCCCATCAAACGTCGCACTCCGTGAGGAGTTTCGAGGTGGCTGTGGATGTAAATCGACTGCAAAAAATAAAGCATCCCGTCAGGCCCCTGACTGAAGGTGTGTACCAAATGATGGGTATCTTCGGTTCCAAAACCCGATAGCACCACCCGCCGCTCATCCGCGACCAGATCACCATCAGTATCCTTTAAAAAGAGAATCTCGGTCGAGTTCGCGACATAAACGCCCCCATCCATCGGCAGCACCGCCGTCGGGATATGAAGATCATCAGCAAAGACGGTCCGCTTGTCAGCAACTCCATCGCCATTCGTATCTTCAAGCACCAGCAACTGATCATTTTCCTCCGCACCCGGCACGATGTGTGGATACATCCCACTCGACACCAGCCACAGACGTCCTTCCGAATCCCAATTCATTTGAACCGGCTTGGAAATCATCGGATCGGAGGCGAAGAGATTGATCTCCATTCCCTCGGGCAGATTGAAGGCCGCTTCCTGCTTCCCGGGATCCGGATCAGGGATGTCGCGCAAACCGTTCTGGGCCTGCAGCGCAATTGCCGAAATAAGAAAAAAGAACGTCGTTTTCATTGCGCCACCTCCATCACTCTACCTTTGAGTTCCATAATCTCCGCTTCGCGTGACACGATGATCGCATCAAACTCGTCCAACTCCTTGGCATTCTGCCCCTGCTCGTGTTTTCGAAAGAGCCTTAAGTAAGTCTCATTGGACGGTCGCCATTGTTGAAAGAAGAGCTTGTTCTTTTCCATGATCTTCTCCCTCAAGCCATCGCGCTGTTCGGACTTTAGTGAAACCGCTTTCAGCCCCATCGCTTCCACCAGCTTCGGTGCCACCACCGCATATCCATTTTCTCCAAAGTGAAGCCCGTTCTCCGTGAGCCCCTCACTACTCCCATTCATCGCCCCAAAGAGATCCGCAAAGCGTAGCCCCCTCTTCGACGCCAACTCACGAATTGCATTCCGATAAATTTTAAGCCGCCCGTTCTGCTTCGCCATTTCAGGCATCGGTGCCGGAAGCGTCTCAGCAGGCGGTGGCGACAGCAGAATAACTTCACGTGCGCCCGTCGCCCCTTGAATCATATCAAGAAGAAGGCCATATCCCGCGATAAACTCGTCCTTCTTTTTCTCCCCCTCAAACGCCGCCACTGCGCCATAACAAACCATCACCACTGTCGGCTTGATCCCTGTGAGATCATTCTTAAGACGATCAAAGCCCTCCTTAGGCGTCCCAAAATAGCTCCGCGCCGTCCCAAAGACGGTATCCCCACTCCATCCAAGATTCCGAAAACGCACCTCAGTCACACCCGCAGCCAAAGCCAGCTCCGTCTCGAGATACCCGAACTGCTGGGCCCTCTCGACAAAAGTGTTCCCCAAAAACACGACGGTATCACGATCTCGAAACGAAAATTCTTCAGCCTTAGCAAAACAAGAAAGCAGCAGTCCAAAACACAAAAGTTGACGCATAGAAAGACTCTTACGTCGCAAACAAATTATTCCATTCGAAAATTCACGCAATTGTGTCATCGATCTTCAGCTTGGCCAACTCAGCCGTCTCAAATTACGACAAACTCCTCCAATGCGCGCTTCCGGAACCTCACCGTCTTCTGCAACAACCTCTGCAAAAATGTAACTAAGACGTCCCATCTCAAATCCCTGCTCATTGATAATTCCCCCTCCATCAGAAATCCTGTAGCGCACCAGACAACTTGCCAAGGAGCTCCACGCCACACCAGTTTAGAGATCTTCGATGATGCTATACTTCACGATAATGGGCCCCACTCCGAGATCGAAAACAAGGCGCTCGCTGCTCTTCGGAGCCAAAAGACTCTGGCTCAAAATAATACAGGCGGTCCCTTTGATAGGATGCCCGGCCATGGGAATCTCATAACGAGGCGTGAAAACCCTTACCGTGTAATCGCTTCACGGGCTCTTAGATGCTTATAGGAAAAGTCAGGCTCTTGCCCTAATTCAAGTAAGACTGATCTCTACCAAGCGGAAGCGTTCGTTGTAATAGCCGCCTTTCGAATCCTGGCAACACTGGTAGCAGGCCACCCGGCTTTTAAAGCGGCGGACCCGCTCAATCTTAGAGCCACAGGATGGACAAAGGTATTTCCATTGCCGTTTCACCTTCCGACTGGGCAGTGGCAGACGATGCGTGGCGGACTCGCCCGGAATCCCGAGATCGGAGCATGCCTGCTGCCACTGTTCTCCATGCGGACTGCAGTTGCCATGACCCAGACGCTCATAAGTAACCAGGTGAGCCAGCTCATGAAGCAAGGTGCGGAGCACCTCCTCTTGCGAAATTTTGGGAAGATGGGTATTCAGTTCGATCAGACACATAGGCCAGGTGGCTCTTCCCGCTGTCGATCTCATGCGTGGGTTCCATTCCACTCCGACACGCGCGGCAAGATCCGGAAGGTCCTGCATGAGACAGAGCCGGGAGCAAATCGCAGTCAGCTCATCATCGATCCCCATTAAGCGTGAACAAGCTTCGGCAATCCCCACATCATCTTGAGATTTCACCTCCAAAATCTCAGAAGCCACTGGGTGGAATCCAAATTCCATTTGTCGTGCCACCGGGCGCATAACGGAGTATACTACAGAAAACTTTACTATTTCAAGATCTTAACCTTACGATTTATTCACATCTCCATCCTTGAATTTTTAGGAATTTTCGTGATCACGAAGAAGATGTTAGATGATCCTGTCAGAACTGTCTCGATTGCATTCACCAACAATTGTGTTTAGTCACTCCCATGGCCAATTTTGATGAGGCAATTACCCGGCGTGAAACAGGGTCTTTGAAATGGGACCGCCGTTCCGATCTCGATCCTTTGTGGGTCGCTGATATGGATTTCACCTCTCCCCCTGCAGTGATCGAAGCCCTTCGCAGAAGAGTCGACCATGGCGTCTTTGGCTACGGTGTTCCACACGCTTCACTGATCGAGACTCTCCTGGACTACTTGCAACGTCGTATCGGTATACAAGTTTCAGAGGAGGCAATCGTCCACCTCGGCGGACTGGTCCCTGCCCTCTCGTTGGGCGCACGCGCCTTCGGTAGCGCAGGAGACGCAGCCATGACCTGCACCCCGGTCTATCCACCCTTCCTTGGAATTCATCGTGACGCATCAATGGAACTTCAAACAGTCGACCATTGCCTCATCAACGGCTCCTGGTCCTTCGACTGGGACGCCATGGAAAAAATGGTGACGCCAAAGACAAAAATCTTCATCCTGAGTAATCCCGCGAATCCACTAGGCCGTGCCTTTTCATCCGCGGAGATCACCCAGCTTGCAGAATTCTGTGAGCGTCATGACCTCATTCTCCTCTCCGATGAAATCCACTGCGATCTCATTTTCGATGAAGAAAAGACGCCTCATTTTTCGGCCCTCAATCTCCCCGACGAACTCCGCAAGCGCACTATCACCCTTCTCGCTCCCAGCAAAACTTACAACATTGCCGGACTAGGTTACGCCTTCGCAGTGATCCCCGATGAAAAAGTGCGCAAGCGCTTCAATGCGGTCAAGGGTCACACCCTCGCCGAAATCAATTGCCTCGCCTACTATGCGGCCGAAGCTGCTTACAAAGACGGCGAACCATGGAGGCAAGAGCTCCTCGCTTACCTCCGCAAAAATCGTGATCTACTCACTACAACACTCCGGAATGCTCTTCCCGGAATCGCCATCCCGGAAATCGAAGCCACATACTTGGCATGGATCGACTGTCGTCCCTTGGAAATAGAAAACCCGACCAAAAAGGCGGAAGACGCTGGACTCTATCTCTCCGACGGAGCATTTTTTGGTCATCGAAACTGCCTCCGCATCAACTTCGGCACTCAAACTGATCGACTCGAGAGTGCCCTTGAGACCTTGATCGCGGCGGTCCGTTCTTGATCGAATCCTCTCTTCGCGCCATCCTGTCTCCGATGAAGCTTTGGGCTTTCCTCTTACTCTTCGCCTTTGGTCTTCCTGCCTCAGCAAAGGAACACGTCATCCTGTGCGGCGGCCCGGCGCTCCGCAAATGGGAGAATCTTCGCGTCGAGAGTGATCGCCATGATCGTTGGTGGGCCAACTTTATCCGCGCTTCCACCATGCGCATGGACGAACTCCGCCGTGCATACGGAAAAGATGCCTCCATCACCTGGATCGTTTATCGCCCGGGATACGTTCTCCGTGGTCAGGAAGATAGCAAGCCTTACACCACCTGGATCGAGAAACAGGCCACAAAGCGCAAAGCAAAGCTTATCTGGATTAACACGGGAGACCAGGCCATCGCCACGATCAACCGACAGCGCGACATCATCAATTTTGATTTCTTCGGCCACTCAAACAAGCACTGCTTCCTTCTCGATTACGGAAGTGCCGTCATGGCTGTCAGCCAAGCATGGCTTCATGAACGCGATCTCCGCAAAGTGCGCCGGGGTGCCTTCAATAAATTTGCTACCTGCCAGAGCTATGGCTGTCACACTGGCGAAAGCATGAGCCAGGTCTGGAAATCCCAGCTGGGCATCAAGCTCATCGGTGCCCGTGGAAAAACAGACTACGCCGCTCTCACCTTTGGTAAACTCCCCACCGTATCCGGCATCTGGATCCGCTAAATAACTTTCTCTCCTTCACCGATGATCTACTCAGACCTAAAAGCCCTCCATCAGCTCCCCCTTTTCGAACTCATCCAGCGCGCGCGCTCCGTTCACGAAGAGAATTGGCCCGCCGCCGAAGTGCAGCTTTGCACCCTCCTCTCCATTAAAACCGGTGGCTGCTCGGAAGACTGCTCCTACTGTGCCCAGTCGGCCCGCTATAAAAGCGGTGTGGATGCCGAGCGCTTGATGGAGAAATGCGATATCATGAAGCGCGCCGAAGCGGCACGCGATAGCGGCTCAACTCGTTTCTGCATGGGAGCAGCCTGGCGCGGAGTCCGCTCAGGGACCAAACGTTTCGACCAAGTTCTCGATATCATCAACGACGTTTCAGAACTCGGGATGGAAGTCTGCGTCACTCTCGGTGAAGTCGGCCCGGAAGAAGCTGTCGCCCTGAAAGAAGCCGGCGTCACAGCCTACAATCACAATATCGACACCTCGCCAGAATACTATCCGAACGTCGTCACCACTCACACTTTTCAAGATCGCCTCAACACCATCCGCAACGTCCAGGACGCCGGAATGGCTGTATGCTGTGGCGGCATTCTCGGACTCGGCGAAGACACTTCGGATCGGCTCCGCATGCTCGAAGTCGTCTCTGAGTTTAACCCGCAACCCGAATCCGTCCCCATCAATTCGCTCATGCCGATGCCCGGCACGCCAATGGCCGAAAATAAAGGGGTCGATGTTTTTGAACTCGTTCGGATCATCGCAATCGCACGGATATCCATGCCCAAAGCCAAGGTGCGTCTTTCGGCCGGACGCACCAACCTCAGCGAAGAAGGTCAGACGCTCTGTTTCTTCGCTGGCGCCAATTCTATCTTCTACGGAGACAAGCTTCTCACCGCCAAAAATCCAGCGGTGGAAAAAGATCTCGCTCTCATCGACAAGCTCGGGATGACCCCCCAGCAACCCAACCGCAAGCAGACTCCACCAAACTCCGATGATACCCGACCCAGAGAGCCACAAACGGCCTGAAATTGATCTGCGTATCGAGGTCTCAATATCCGAACAGACAGTAAAGCTATCCAAAGAAGGCTCTGTCATTTTCAAAGCTCCAGTATCTACCGCAGCCAACGGCATCGGCTTTGAAGAAGGGTCGAACAAAACACCCACCGGACAATTCATCGTCCGCGAGAAAATTGGAGAGGGCGCTCCTCTCTTTACCAGCTTCAAAGGCCGCCTCCCCCGCCAGGTTTGGCAAGGCGAGTCACGCGACGACGCCATTCTCACTCGAATTCTCTGGCTCGCTGGGCTTGCAGAAGAGAATAAGAATACCTACCTGCGCTACATCTACTTCCATGGGACCCATGCCGAAAACTTGATCGGGCAACCGGCTTCCTGTGGCTGTATTCGCTTGCGAAACAATGATATACTGACTCTTTTCGACATCACTCCGATTTTCACCCCTGTCACCATTTCCCTATGAAGAAAATAATCGCCTTCGATTGCGACTCTACCCTATCTGCCATCGAAGGCGTCGACGAGCTCGCACGCTTTGCCGGAGACGATGTCTTTAAGCAGGTTGAAGACCTCACCAATCAAGCAATGAATGGTAAAATCGCCGTCGAAACGGTGTTTGGCAAGAGATTGGAACTCATTCAACCCACTCAACAACAGTGTGAACAGGTCGGGCAAATGTATATCGATCACATCGAGCCCACTGCCAAAGCTACCATCGCCAAGCTTCAGCAAAATGGCTGGGAGTGCATTATCATCTCAGGAGGATTTGCAGCCTGCATCGAGCCCCTTGCCAAAGAGCTTGGAATTAACCGAATCGAGGCAGTCCCACTCTATTTTACAAAAAATGGCAGCTACTTGGGCTTTGATTCAGATTATCCAACTACTAGAAATGGAGGGAAGCCGGAAATCATTTTTCAAATTAAAGGAGAACAGAATCCTGATACAATTGCAATGATTGGAGATGGCGTGAGCGATTTAGAGACCCAATCGGTTGTAGATACGTTCATTGGATACCTTGGTTACGCTGCTAGAGAAAAAGTCCAAGAGGAAGCCAAGAATACTACATATATCCTTTCGGAAATACTAGATATACTAATATAGGTATTAACCTTCTGTAAAAGTTACTATTTCCCATTGCGCGACCCCGTGAAATAAATAACTTCAAAATAGGGCTAGTAAGAAGGGTAAACGATATACCGCTGCAGAGAAAGTAGAGGTTCTTAACTGGGTCCGCCAGGGTGGAGCCGCAATGAGCTCAGGCTCTGGAATTCGGATCGCGCCCAATCACTCCGGAGTCCTTCGTCAACTCGCTGATCTTCTTGATCAGATTTCCGAGCGTGAATCTAACTTAATAAGCTCCGCAAGGAGTATGACGCTCTTCGAAAGAAACTCTAAATAACTAAATTTTTAGCTCCACCCCCTGAATTCAGCCCCCCCGAGTGTTCGCACTCGGGGGTTTCTTATTTGGGGCACTAGCCTCTCGGATAAAGCTCGTGAAACTTGATCGCTTCCACTCCCAGTGCCGCGGCTGTTCCGAGAATCGTTTCCTCGCTCGCGGTCCGTGGAACCTGGCCCGCCGGACGCTTGAGTCCGCAAATCAATTGCCCGTAATTTTGCGCCCCGCCCAGATGCTGAAGAAGCTTCAGCGATATATGAGCCGCATCCAACGAAGGAAAGATAAGAACATCCGCAGGATCCTTCCGCTCTTGCTCAGGGAGCTTAATTTCGGCAGCCGAGGGATCCAGGGCCACATCAGCCTGAAGTTCGCCATCGATATCAAAGTCCAGTGCAGACACCTTCTGACGCGCCAGCGCCGTCGCTGCCTGCACTTTAAGCGCGGGAGCCGTTGTAGAAGTTCCTTTCGTCGAATGACTCAAGAGAGCGACATGCACTCGGCGACACATGTAGTGCTTTGCCAATTTCCCGGTTTCGATGGCAATAGAAGCCAGTTCCTCCACGTTCGGCTCAGGAACGAGACCGCAGTCAGAAAGGAAAAGGATTCCGTCTTTGCCAAAATTCGGAAGAGTTTCGGAAACGAGAATCGAGACTGCAAAGACGCACTCCACTTTCGGATCAGGAGCGATGAGATGAAGTATGGGACGGAAAACACCAGCCGGAGTCGAGATGTTTCCGCTCAGGCAGGCATCCGCCTGACCATACTGTACCATCATGGCCGCAAAATAATCCGGCTGGGAAATAATTTCAGCAGCATTAATTCCGGTAATGCCACGATAACGCTCAATACGCTCCAAGCGGTCGCAGAAGAGCTTAAAATCAGAAGCGAGATCAGGTTGAATGACGTTTACCAAGTCCATTTTAACACCGAGATCTGCCGCCATTGCCCGGATCCGACCACGATTCCCAAGAATAATCGGAACACCGATTCCCAGCTCCACCATTCTTTCAGCCACATGAAGGATTCTGGGATCTTCACCATTGGAAAAAACAATCCGCTTGGGATGCCGTTTCAGTTGATCAAACAATGGTTTGGTGAAGGCGTTCGGAGCAGAAAAGAAACGGGCTGAATCGGACATGAGAGGTAGGGCTTTGCGCCTTGGGAGGAACTTAGTATAAGGAAGTGTCCGGCGACAACGTCAAAGCACTTATGCCCGCAGATTATCACACCCACACCCCTCTTTGCCAACACGCCGAGGGAGAGCCCGGACAATATCTCGATGCCGCCCTCGCCGCAGGCCTTAGTGAGTATGGTGTTTCAGACCATGCCCCTCAAACCCCCGAACCCTTTGATGACTGGCGCATGCTCACGAGCGACTTGCCCGAGTATTTCGAGTGGATCGAGCGGGCTCGAAAGCATGTCGACAGCCGCATCCCGGTGAGAGCTGGGCTGGAATGCGATTGGCTCCCCGATTGCCACGAGTGGATCGTCAATCTCCACCGCGCCTACGACTGGGATTACCTCATTGGCTCAATCCACTACCTCGATGGCTGGGATTTCGACAATCCCGTATGGCTCGGGCGCTGGGCGGAAACCGATGTCGACGAGGCCTGGGGAACCTACTGGAAGGAATATGCCGAAATGGCTCGAAGTGGCCTCTTCGATTTTCTCGGCCACCCGGATCTCATCAAAAAATTCTCCTATCGCCCCAAAGGCGATCTCAAAAGGTTCTACGAGCCAGTAGTGCAAGCCATGCTCGATGCCGATTCCGCCATCGAACTCAACACCGCCGGATTCCATAAACCCTGCGCCGAACAGTATCCCTCGTTTGAATTCCTGGAACTCGCAGCGTCCGCAAATATCCCCATCACCCTTTCCTCCGACGCCCACGCACCCTCCGAAGTAGCCCGAGACTTCAAGAAAGGGATCTCGCTCCTAAAAGACGCGGGCTTCAAGAGTACCTGCCTTTTTGAAAAGCGGATCCGAAAGCAGGAAGATCTTTAGTCCTCTGCCCGAAGGGTCACCGAATTCCCATGCCCGAAAAGCCCTTCCATCTTTGCAAAGTGCTCCACGTGCTTCTGTGATTTCCTCAGCGCCTTTTGATCCATGCGCACCACGCTAGCCCGACGTTGAAATTGGTCGGCCCGAAGACCGGAAAAACTACGACCGCTTCCTTCGGTGGGAAGAGTGTGACTCGGCCCCGCGAGGAAATCCCCCACTGCGACCGCGGAGTAGTTTCCGACATAAATGGCACCAGCAGTGCGGACTTGATCGAGCCATTTATCCTCCCCCTTCGAAACTAAAACAAGGTGCTCAGGAGCCCAGTCGTTCACGATAGAAATTGCCTCCTTCATCGACTTCACGAGCAGCATGAAGCCCGCCTTCTTCAAGGCTTGTTTGGCGATTTCTTTCCTCGGCAGGTCAGCAAGTTGTTTTTTGACCTCGGCTTGCACATCCACGAGGAGCTTCTTGGAAGTCGTAACAAAGCCCACCACACTATCGGGTCCATGTTCGGCCTGCGCCAAGAGATCAGCAGCGAGGAAACGAGGATTCCCGGAAGCATCGGCAGCGATGAGAACTTCCGAAGGTCCGGGTAAAAGATCGATGGAGACTGCTCCGACCATTTGCCGCTTGGCCTCAACGACAAATTTATTTCCAGGGCCAAACACCTTATCGACTGGAGCAATAGACTTCGTACCCAAAGACAAAGCCGCAATTCCATGCGCTCCCCCCATCTTATAAATCTCGGTCGCCCCCGCTTCGGAGAGCGCGTAAAGGAGATCAGGATTTACCGAGCCATCAGCTCCCGGAGGTGTTGCCGCAATAATTTCAGGCACGCCTGCAGCATGCGCAAAAGCACCCGTCATGAGTGCGGTAGAAACGAGGGGCGCTTTTCCTCCCGGAACGTAAATGCCCACCCGGTCAAAAGGAACAAATCGCTCCCCCACCTCGGCACCTTCAGCATTTCTGTAGGACCAGTCTTTGCGCATCGAGCGCTTGGCAAAGGCATGAATGTTTTTGCGAGAGGCTGCCACTGCTGCTTTTGTCTCTTTACTCACCTGTGACAGCGCCGCCGCAAGCTCCTTATCACTGACCCGGAGCTGGGATTTCTTGAGGGTCGCCCCGTCGAATTTCTTTGCGAAGTCAACCAGAGCGGCATCACCTCGTTTCGCGACCTCGGAAATAATCGTAGTCACCGACTCTCGCACATCATCGGTGGGAATAGCACGACGTTTGAGTCTCTTGACAAAGCGGGCGTAGCCGGAGTCGTCGTAGCTCAGAATTTTCATTGCTGTTCACTAACCTCTAGCTCGGCGTCAGGCAACACATAGTAGGGCTGCAGCATGAAGTAACAAATCGGGCCGGTCACCGCAACGAAGAGCCAAAGCGGGAATACTTTCCGAGCCAGTTTTCGGTGCTTCTCAAAATTGTTCGTCCACGCATGAACAAAAGTCGTCAAGACGAGCGGAAAGCTCACCGCCGCCGCCAAGATGTGAACAAAGAGAAGAACGAGGTAAATCGTGCGCTGTATTCCAGCCTCTGCCTTCTCAGCATCACTCACGTCTCCGTCCGCATTGTAGTCTCCAAACTTCGTCTCCACCGTCGTAAAATGGTAGGCCACATAACTCAAAAGAAAGAGGCCTGAAAAGCCGAGCGCAGCAGTCATGTAGCGCTTGTGCAAAATGATCTTCTTTCTCCCAATTGCGAACAGAGCAGCGAAGAGACAAGCCGCGACCAAGCAATTCAAGGCCGCGTGCACCTTGGGCAGAAAGTAAAGATCGACGCCATAAGGCAGGGGAATCTTATAGGGCGTCCGCATTGCCGCCACGAGCAGAAGGACCAGAATCGTAATGACCCACACCCCTTTTTTAAGCATCCGTGCCCGATCTTCCAGAATGGGCTGCTTTAAATAATTCTCTCGCTCGTTCATCACTCTCTATTCTCAGCGTCCAATTGATCCAAGGCCGTCGCCACGATTGCATTGAGTTCCTCCAGTGGCAGACCTTCATGCCATTTCTTAAGAAGGGTATCACCGCGATAGATCTGGATTCCCATGTCGTGCGCCCACTTTCCCTTCGTCTCGATTTCAACGGGGTCCGTGCGTTCTGAAATGTCACCAAAGAGCATCTCGAAGCGCATGTATTCACGCATCTTTTCCTGCTCGGCCTTCACGAACCACCACTTGTCACCATCGACACCAAGTCCCTTTTCAAGATCGGTGAGATGTTCCAACGTGTCCGTTTCAGGATCGATCGAGAGACAAACCACCTTGAAATCAGGGTTTTCCTTGAAGCGATCGTAAACCTGCAGAAGGCGCGTCCCATTCCGTTGGGCGCACATCGGGCAGATCGCATGGAATTGGGCAGCAACCCAGACCTTGTCTTTGAGATCGGAGATCTTCACCTGGCCACCGTCCTGTTTCACTAGATCGAGATCTCTCTCAAGACTCATAATTTCAGTCACCTCAACCTTGCCTATATCTTCGGCATAGGGACGATTTTGATCTTGGTCCTTCTTGAGCGTCGAGAGCCAAACCGACATTCCAATAATCAACGAACAGAGGATCGCGACGACACTATAAATCAGGACTATTTGCTTCTTCTCGGTCATTTTTGGCCTTTCTCTTCAGGGTTTTCGTATAGGTAAGTGATCGAATTGATCAAAAATTGCGTTAAACGCTCGGTCGTCATTGGGAGTTGCATAAGTTCCTTGTCAGGATCCGAAATCTTCGCAGCCGCAAATTTTTCTTCCATTCCAGCAACAAGACCGAAGGCCCAGCCCTCATTGGAACCAGGAATTCCACGGATCTGCAGGTGGTGATCGAGAAGGACGATCTTCGTGTCGTAAACCCATTCGCCATCGCGCTTTTCGGGGTAGGTTCCAAAACGCATCCGGTTCTTCAAAAAGGCGCGGACCGAAACTTTACCATCCTCGTTGGCCGCAACTCGCCAAACCGTGGTCTCGGCATCAAATTCCTTCAAAACTTCAGCCATTCCTTCGGGCGCTTCTTCCGAACCATCGAGAACAAACACCAAAAGATGAGGCTTTTCCGCCCCTTCGGGAATCGATGCCATCGCCGCCCTTAGCGCCTCAACTGTAGTCTCCGAAGCAACTCCTTCCTCGATCGTCGCGATGAGCGACAAGGTCACCTTCCCTTTTAAATCCTGAATATCGCGCTCTTCCCCATCCGACGTCACCAGTCGACAATCATCGTTGATTTTGTACTCCAGCGCCGGGCGATCGCTCTTGCTCGTGCGCTCCCCGAAGGCGTCGTAGGCCCACAGAATAGAGAAAGCCCCCACGATCATCGCAGCCACCAATAATAGGGCGGTATTTCTGAGTTTGCGGGGATCACGATCCGCAGGTTCCAGCTGGCTAACGTCCATGTGCTGGACGCTAGCTTAGCCCCACGCAAACGCAAGACCGAGAAGAACGATTGGGAGATAGATTAACGTCCCGAAAAAGCCCTTCCGCATATTGCTCCGAACCACCTCTTTGCCATATTTTAGCATCGGAAGCATCATCGCAACGACAATCAAGGCATGAATGCCACCCACCCAGTGGGAATAAAGTCCCATCGAAGCCCCCAAAACTCCCAATACAATGAGCCCTACCGAGAAAAAATTGTAGAGTCGGGCTGTCCGAAGGCCTTTCACGTCGCCATTCGACCACATTTTGTAACCCGCATTCTCATATTCCTCACGACAAAGCCAGCTGATCGCCACGAAATGAGGAAGTTGCCAGAGAAAGAGGAAAGCGAAAAGAAACCAACCTCCGGCATCGGACCAGCTCCCCCCGGCCCCGACCCAGCCGATCATCGGGGGAATCGCCCCGGGAATCGCTCCCACTAGGGTGTTGGAAGAGTGCCACTTCTTCATCGGCGTATAAACAAAGACGTAGATCGCGATCGTCGTCGCCGCCAAAATTGCTGCAACATGGTTCACTTTCGCGGCTAGATGAATACAGCCAAAGGCCGAGAGCCCCCAAGCAATTGCAAAAGCACGCATCACCCCCATTCTCCGTGAAGGAAGCGGGCGATCTGCAGTGCGCTTCATTTGAGCATCATCCTCGATTTCCATCAGCTGGTTAAAAGCCGCCGAACCAAAGGCCGCAGCCGCTGTTCCAAGCAAGGTGTGGAAAAGGAGCCACCATTGATCAGTCATCCCCCCCAAGCCTTTCGCTGCGAGGAAAAAGCCGAAGAGCGTCGTGATCAAAACAAAAGTGTTCAGACGCATCTTGGTCAACACCTGCAGATCATTAGAGAAACTGGGAGTTGCTTCGTCGAAAGATGGTTCTTTTGCAGACAAGACCCACACTTAGCCCTGTTGTTCTAATTCCGCAATACTCACGATCCAAAGATCTAAAAAATAACCCAAATTCGCAGCTTCTGACGATCTGCCGTGCTTTTTTCTTTTCGTCCTGCTCCCACCTCCTAACAGTTGTCGGCCATGAACGATCAGTCCCAACGCGAACTTCAAGTCATCGAATCTGTCGCTGACAAAGGCGGCATCACCAAATTCTTCGCTTACGCGAGAATCTCCGGCCCCGGTTGGCTTCAAGGAGCAATCACCCTTGGCGGCGGCTCGCTCGCCGGAGCTCTCTATCTCGGAATCGTGGCTGGCAACGATCTCCTCTGGGTTCAGCCTCTCGCGATGATCTGTGGCATCATCATGCTTGCCGCCATCGCCTACGTCACCCTCTCGACCCAGCAACGTCCTCTGCAGCTCATCAACCAGCATCTCCACCCCCTTCTGGGTTGGTCGTGGCTCGTCGCCACCATCATGGCGAACATCGTTTGGACCATGCCCCAGTTCTCACTGGGAACTGCTGCGATCCAGCAAAACCTCCTCGGGGTCGAAGGCGATCAATTTCTCTGGCCCATCATCATTACCCTCTTCGGCATCGGGCTTTTCGTCAATTACCTCTACCAAGCCGGAGGCGGCGGAGCGAAGCTCTTCGACCGCATCATCAAGGTCATGGTTGGCCTCATCGTTTTCTCCTTCTTCGCTGTCGTCATCGCCCTCTTTTCAAGCGGCAACATCTCCTTCGGCTCCATCCTTGGCGGATTCATCCCCGACTTCTCTCTCCTCGGCTCCAGTTCACCCACCTTCGCCCCCGATATCGCGGCATCGTCCGATTCAACATTTTGGGAAAACCACATCATTAGCACACAGAAATCGAAGATCTTCGCGGCCTTCGGAACCGCCGTCGGCATCAATATGACTTTCCTCCTGCCCTACACGCTTCTTAAGAAAAAGTGGAGCACCAAGCATCGTGGCCTCTCCATCACCGACCTTTCCATCGGCCTCTTCGTTCCCTTCTTTCTCGCCACCGCCTGTGTCGTCATCGCCTCCGCCTCCTCCTTCCACGGAAAAACGGAAGACGTCAATCCCGTCAAGACCTACTCCACACTCGCAAAGATCGATAGCGTCAAGACCCTCGTCAAAGACCTCCCTAATGGGTCGGATGAAGAAAAAGCGATCTGGAATGACACCGTCGCAACCGCCCCCGGTCTTACCGAGTCCGACTTCAAGCTCGCCGCCATGCTCCACTCGCGTGACGCAGGCGCTCTTGCCATCACCCTGAAGCCCTTCACGGGCGAAGTCGTTGGCCAAAAAGTCTTCGGCGTCGGCGTTCTCGGCATGGCCGTTTCCACCATCATCATCCTCATGCTCATCAACGGCCTCGCCTTCCAGCAGCTCTTCGAGAAAAGTCTCGGCTCCAAGCCGGCCTACTTTCTCGGTTGCGGAATCTCCGGCCTAGCAGGCTGCATGTTCCCCTTCCTCTGGCAGGGCCAAAGCAAAGCTGCTCTCGCCATTCCTACTTCCGTTATCGGAGGCTCCCTCATTCCGATCGCCTACTTCACCTTCTTCCTTCTCATGAACTCCAAGAAGGTCCTCGGTGACAAGCGCCCCGAAGGAACCGCTCGCATTATCTGGAATGTCCTCATGATTTTCGCCACCACCGTGGCGACCGTCGGCACTTGGTGGGCCACCGCCGGCAAGAAATTTGGTGACTTCCCCGCCGGCATGGTAGGCATGTGCTTTCTTGCGCTCCTCTTCATTGTAGGAACCGCCTCTTTTATCGTGAAGGAAAAGAAGATCTAAAAGAAATTGCTTCACCAAAAAACTCAACGCAAAACCCGGGGCTTATCGCTCCGGATTTTCCATCAAGGTCCTTCACAACCTCTTGGGCGATCCAACGGCAGCTTACTTCAGCTCGACGATCCCCATGTGCTCACCCACGATCTGAATGGCATCTCCACCGCGAACCGTCTTCTCCGCATAGAGATACCAACCCCAATTTACGTCATGGAAAAAAGTGCGGTAAAAATCGATCTCCGACGGCTTCCATCGATCTGTCTGGGAGCAATAAAGATCACGCATTTTCCCTTCGTCGCCACCACGCCATCGGCGAGCGTTTGATCGACATCGAGCATCGGTCCGACCGTCACTTCCTTGACACGAACTTCCACGGCGGTCGCCGCAAGTTGCGCCACCAACTCCCGCGTCAGCTCCTCCCCCTGAGCAAGCTGCACGAAACATCCCATCAAAGATGCCGCCCCGAGCGCTCGTTGAACGATGTCCTGAATGGTCTTCATTGAGTTTTTATGCATCTCAGCGCAAATTTATTCAGTAGAATCCTCACTTTCTCTCTTTCCGAAAAAGGAATAACCTCAGCCCAGCCCATGCTCCTTGCCATCGAATCCTCCTGTGACGAAACCGCAGTCGCCATCATCCGTCGCGGACCCGATGGCCCTTACCTGCTCAGCTCACTCATTTCCTCTCAAATCGAGATCCACCGACAATACGGTGGCGTGGTACCGGAAGTCGCCTGCCGCAACCATGCCCAGCGCATCCGCCCCTTGGTCCAACAAGCGATCATCGACGCCGGAGTCACCCTCGACCAAATCGACGCCTTCGCTGCCACCCGCGGCCCCGGCCTGGCTTCCTCTCTCCTCGTTGGACTCGCTTACGCCAAAGGCCTCGCCACCGCCACCGGGAAGCCCTTCTACGGCGTCAATCACATGGAAGGCCACCTGCTCTCCCCCTTTCTTGAGCTAGGAACCGTCCCTCCGCATCTCGGCCTCATCGTCTCGGGTGGCCACACCCTCCTCATCGATGCCCAAAGCCACGGCAACTACCAGTTCCTCGGCCGCACCATCGATGACGCCGCAGGCGAAGCCTTCGACAAAGTCGGACGCATGCTCCAGCTCCCCTATCCCGGCGGGCCCGAGATTGAAAAACATGCCCGCGAAGGAAATCCCAAAACCTTTCGCTTCCCTCGCGCCCCTCTCAAGGACCGCCCCCTCGACTTCTCATTCTCCGGCCTCAAGACCGCCGTTCTTTACCAGCTCCAAAAGCTCGACGACCCACAAGCGCAACTTGCCGACATTTGCGCCTCCTTCCAAGCCGCCGTCATCGATACCCTGGTCCGTAAAACCCTCCTCGCCGCCGAAAAAACGGGCCACAAAATCGTCACCCTTTCCGGAGGCGTCGCCTGCAATAAAGCGCTCCAGGAAGAACTCCGCCTCGCCTGCCAAAACGAAGGAATTGAACTCCGCCTCACCCGGCCTGCGCTCACTACCGACAACGCCGGTATGATCGCCTTCGCCGGACTTCTCGCCCACGAGAACCGCAAGCCGGACCCTCTAAACATCGGAATCGATCCCAACCTCTCCCTCACCGCTTTAAGGTAGCTGTGGCTTCCAGCCACAGTCTCCATCCGAAAACTGCGCATCAAACATCTGTGATCAAATTATTCGTCTCTGCCCTCCGCCTTCAACTCAATTTCTCTCCTTCGGAGGATTGGGCTCCGGCGCTGCTGCCATCTGGTGAAAAGTCGCTGGCACAGGCGCTTCGAAGGTCATCATTTCCCCACTGAAAGGATGAGCAAAGGTCAGCTGATGGGAATGCAATGCGAGCCGCTTATTATCCCGAATCTTCCGCCCATACTTTCCGTCTCCCACAATAGGCCAGCCCTTATCGGCCACATGAACCCGAATCTGGTTCTTCCGCCCGGTCAGCAAGCTGATTTCTAACAAACTGCGCTCACCTACAGTTTTAATGACCTTGTATTTCGTGTGCGAAAGTCGTCCCTCGTTCTTGTCATTGGTCGAGTAGACCCGACGTGCTGAACTCTCGACGAGATAGCTGGAAATCGTCCCTTCCTCAGGATCCGGATGCCCCTCCACAAACGCGAGGTAGGTCTTCTCTACTTCCTTCCAGGTCGATTGGAGCTTCTCCTTCACCTCCTCCGTTCTCGCAAAGACCAGCGCTCCCGAAGTATCGCGATCTAAGCGGTGCACGATAAAAATGCGCTCCCGAGATTTGTAATTTCCCTTGCGAACATAATCGTCCAAAGCGGCATGAGCTGTCCGACCGTTGTCATTGCCTGTCCCGATCGTAAGCAATCCCGCAGCCTTATTTACCACGATAATATCTCGATCTTCATAGAGAATATCCAGCCCCATAGGCTGGTGCTTGCCGCGCCTTGCTTTCTTCGATTTCTTGTCCCCTGCCACACCGCCAGTGTCACCATATCGCCCGCCAATCACAAGCCATAGAATCCTCAGTCTCGGCAGTGGCGAAAGATAGCAGCTCCAGCGACTTTATTTCCCACAACAATCACCGCTAGGCCCTCGCATCCTTCAAAATAGAATTCTGCGAATTCCTCAAAAAAAATCTCATCCACGACGCAAGATACGTATGGGACTAGTCACCTTCCACTCAACGAAGAACCCAAATTACCAATATCACAACGTGGATTAGGATTACGCAAATCCACCCCACGCTAGGCAAGTGACGCGCGCGCTGTAGGAATTCCGGAACTTCATTAGTAATCAAACTCTTACGATACTCCAGTCTTCCAAAAAACCGGTGACGCGTCCAAAAATCTACGCTCTCGCCTTTATCCGTCTTGTTAAAAACTCCTCCACTAGGCGTAATCCAAACCACAGCTAATATCAAAAGAGGCACTCCGATCAACATCGAGAGCGCCGCATCCAACCAGGTCCGATCTAACCAAGCTGGAATCAGGAGTACGCAAAAAATTATACTCATCAATAGTTTGGCTACAACAGGTGAAGCCCCGCCTTCAAGCTCCTTAATGATCCGAATCGGATCAGCTTCCGCTCCCCCCTCTTCCGGTCCCTTTTGGCCCGAGCGCATCAAGGCGGCGGCCTCTACCGCTTGATCCCCATCCATAAACGGCCCAACCGTAAGTAACACTTCTCCCTCGGGATGCCGCGCCGAGACAGGATGCCGCACCGAGACAAAGAGCGCAGCAACATCATTCCTCCCAATATCGAGAATCTGGCTCTTCGTCGTAGGGACCTTGGGCGACCAATGTGTCAGACCAAACCACCGCATCCCCGAGCCAATGCCCACGCGCTCCACTGACCGAAAAACCCTCCGCCCTGCCGCAGCCATCACAAAAGCCCCCCCAACCATCGCCCCCAGAATAATCATTTTCATTTGATAACGCTCCGTGACCTGAGGAAGCAATATTGCCATCCCGATCATTAGACTAGCAAACACCACCCCGGATACCCCACACATCCAGCGCAGAGCCTTCTCAGCTCTCCCCGGGATCAACTCAACCATCTTCAGGGATCTCTCACCCAGGCGAATTGTCTTTTTAGTAATCCTCATTCAAAAAGGGGTCTAAGCATTAATTATCAGCATGTAAAAGAAGCACTCCGTAAACATGACAAAAAGTTAGTAGTGATTGATCGCGAAGTTCCTACCTAAAACCAGCAAAATCATAATTGAAAGATTGGAAAGGATAATCCCTCTTAACGTAAGAACTCAAAGGCAATCGCCTCGCGGTCATTTCTCACCAATAAAACCCGTCCCGCCAGCACCGGGTTATTCCACGTCCGATGCTCCAGCGCATCGAACTCCCCCACAATCTTCTCCTCCTCCGGACTGATCTCCACAATAGAAATTCCTCCGTTCTCAGTCTGCACGATCATGTGATCTCCGACCCCAAGCAGCTGCCCATGTCCAAAATTACTCCCCCGCCACCTCAGGCTCCCATCCTCAAGATTGAGACACACCAGACGTCCCTCATTCAGCCCATAGACGCCACCGTCCTTCACCACCATATTGGCAAATTTCGATTTCAGCTTACGCGAGTGCCACATCTCTTCCGCTCCGAATCCCTCGCCCTCAGCCATGGGCGTAATCTTAATGCGATGAGTCCCGTAGCCATAACCGCTACTGGTAATCACTGTGTCCTCCAAGATCAAAGGTGACGCACAATTCCCCTGCGGATTCCCAATCGGAAACGACCACAAAATTTCACCGCTCTCGATCTCATAACCATCGACCGACTTCTGCTGTATCGCCACGATCTGACGCTTCCCAGCCAACGTCGCCACCACCGGCGAGGCATAAGACGAGCTGTAATCCCCAGCCCTCCAGACCAACTCGCCATTTGAAATATTAAAGGCCGCCAAGTTTTTCTCCGCCTCTTTCCCCAAGGTTACGATCACCTTCCCGTCCACTACCAGCGGACTACAACTCTTCGCCCAAGTCGGTACCTGCTGCCCCAGCTCAACCAGAACGTCTTTCCCCCAAATCAACTCACCCGTGCGCGCATCAAGACAATTCAAAATCCCGGTCGCACCGTAGGAAAACACTTTTCCATCCACCACCGTGGGAGTCGACCGCGGCCCATCATCGCCCATCGACTCTTCAAAGCGCACATCCTCCCCATGCACCCAGACCACATCTCCGGTCCTGAGTTCATAACAAATCGTCGTCTCCTGCTCCCCCCGCTGTTCCAGCGTATAAGCAAAGTCACCCGCCACTGAAAACGCCGACCATCCCTCACCAATCTGCTTCCGCCAAAGCTCCTTCGGCTTGGAATTAGACCAGCCCTCCGGTAAGAGCGCCCCCGATACCCAGTTTTTCATCTCAGCTCCCAGAAAGCGCGCAAAGTGCTCCGCCCCTTCCGTCGAAATCAAGGTCCCTTCTTTAGCAACCGTCCCAGTTACCTCAGGCATTGCCTTCGCAGACTCCTTCGTCCACCGCCACGAAAACTGCGGAAAGAAACTCCCCGTGTGCCCATCCATCTTCACCAACCCAAGTAGCGCCAGCATCACCGCCGCCCCAATCAAGCGAACCTTCCACCGAAGCCCACTCAGCAAGAGCAACCAGATCAATGCCACTACAAAAACAAGGAGCACTAGAAGCAAATCAACTGCCCCTCCTGCCCCTTTTTCTTCGATCCCGGGCACCATTTTCAACCCACCCCAAAGCAGCACTAAAATCCCTTCAATCCACACCAAAAGCTTCCACCTCGGCCGCGGCTTCATATCTGAATCGATCTGCGCAAATTCATTCATATCAGAAGCTACAATCAAATCCCGAACCCTCAAGCTCTCATCTGCCCTCAAGAACCAGATCAACTCCGATACCTCCAAGGTCTCAAATTGAGCCCGAAGCCTCATGCCTTCTTCATATAATCGAGGGCTACTCTAACATTCAGCGCCCCGGTTCATACCAATATTCATCACCCGCTGCCTGATCTCTTCCGCTAAAGGCGCGGGTAATAAAATCTGCATTCTTCACCAGATACCAATCACCAAACGAATCAAACTTCCGACACGACGTCGTCAGCGCACTGCGTAAAAGGGTCCCAAATTTTTGATCCCGATGCTGTCCCAGTTTTTTCAAACGCACTGCAAAATCGACATCCTCAATCGTGACAAATTCAGGATTAAACCCCCCAATTGCCTCGCAAGCCTCCCGCGTTGTCCAAAAAGTACCGAAGCTCACGCGATACTTCGCGAGATATAACGCCGCCACAAAGCCCGTTGCCAAGATCCCCAACGACCAGCGCTCCGGATACACCATCGCCCCTCCCCCCACATAGCGACCCGTCGCCAGCTTCTCGACCACATCAACAAAAGAGCAGGGGTGAAAACGACTATCCGCATCCACCGTCATCACGATCTCTCCCGTCGCCACAGCTAGACCAGCATTCCGAATCATCGCCAGGTTCTTGGCTTCTTCCCTCGCAATTACCGCCCCATGCACGCGCGCAATTTCCTCCGTCCTATCGGTGCAGCGATTCAAAACCACGACGACTTCAACCTCCCCGTCCCACTTCTTCTCCGCAACATCGATGCACGCAAGGCAACCCGGAAGAAACTCCTCCTCGTTATGCGCAGGGATGATGACCGATAGTTTGATTCCCTAATCTGCCTTCGATTCCGATCAGATTCAACAAGAGTGTTCAAAATCAAGCGTGCTTTTCCCCAGCAACGATAACGACAAACATCTCAATATGCCCGCTACCCAAAAGCACGACGTTGGTGGCAGAGGTTGCCATGCTCCCCTCACTGAGTTAAGCCCCTCTAATGATTCGTGAAATTATAGTGCATCCCGGTGGCGCGCATAAGGATGACTTCCTCGCCTGCGCCCTCCTCATCGCCAAATATCCCGTCACCATTTTCCGACGGGAACCCACCGAAGCCGACCTCGCCGACTCGCAAGTCTGTGTCGTCGATGTCGGAGGCGATTGGAATGAGGAGCTAATGAACTTCGATCACCACCAGTTCCCCCGCGACTCCGAACCCCTCTGCGCCATCAGCTTGGTGCTGAAACATTTCAGCCTCTACGAGGACGCACAAAAATTCTGCGACTGGCTCGAAGTCGCCGAGTGGTTCGATACCTGCGGCCCTGTCGATACCGGCAAGTGGCTCGGCGTCGAACGAGAGACCCTCTCCAAGCTCAACTCCCCCGTCGACATAACTCTTCTCCGCCGCTTTGCCTCCTACACCGAGCACAACGCTGGACAACCCATCTGGGAAGTCATGCAAATGGTCGGCGAAGACCTCCACAAATACCTCACCGGCATGAAGGCCAAGCTCGAAGAAGTCGGTCGCCTCGCCGAATGGTGGGACATGGGATTTGGAAAAAAAGCCCTCTTTATGCCACGCGTCGAGCCCCTCAGCGCTGACGCCTCAGCCGGCATGGGACGCTTTGTTGCCGACAGCGAATTCGCCGAAGAAACTGTCGCTCTCGTCTATCCCGATCGCCGTGGCTCCGGCTACGGCATGTCCCGTTTCAACGACGATAAGCGCCTCGAATTCGTCCGCGTCGTCGATGAAGACGATGTCCACTTCGCCCACGCCAAAGGCTTCATCGCAAAGACGTCCGCCACCGACAAAGCCCGCCTCAAGGAACTCATCGAGCAATCGTGGATCGGCTAGAGTGCTCGATCACTTTTAAGAGGAAGACAATTCCAACTCTCTACCTAAAGGTAATCTAAAAACCCTTGAATTCACCACCCCATGATCCGCATCCTCCTTATCCTACTTCTCCCACTTCCCCTCTTCGCCGAGCCATCCAAGTGGGAGAAAGACATCGCCAAATTTGAAGCTGCTGACAAAAAAGCGGCTCCACCGAAAAAGGCCTACCTCTTCATCGGCTCCTCCAGCGTCAAGCTCTGGGACCTCAAAAATTCCTTTCCCGATCTCGTCACGATCAACCGAGGCTTCGGCGGCTCCGAACTCGAGGATTCCCTTCACTTCGCCGACCGCATCGTCCTCCCCTATCAGCCCAAAGCCATCTTCCTCTATGCGGGCGATAACGACATCGGCAAAGGGAAGACCGCCGAAATCGTCGTCAACGATTTCCAAAAATTCGTCAAAAAAGTCCACGCTACTTTCCCCAAGACCGATATCATCTTTCTCCCCATCAAGCCCAGTATCAAACGCTGGAAACTCTGGCCCGAGATGAATAAGGCAAACCTCGCCATCCAAAAACTCAGCCAACAGAGCAAGCGCCTCAACTACCTCGACACCCCCGCCGCCATGCTCAAAACCGGTCAACCACCCGCCGCCGACCTCTTCGAAAAAGACGGACTCCACCTCACGCCAAAAGGCTACAGCCTCTGGAATGAGCTTGTCCGTGAGTGGCTAAAAGGCAGTCAGTAAGGCCCCAACCAGGGCGAGCCTTGCGTAGCCCTAGTTTCACTTACAAAGTTTTCATCCGGCCGGACCTTAGAGGACGATCTAACGTATCCTAGGGCCTCACCCTGGGCCCAATCTAGCAAAGCCAAAACAGGCAAGCCTTCGACGACGATTCAAATAACCGCCATCCGCTGGCTGCTATTCGAACCCCGACCCCACCGAACGGCCTGTCAGCATGAGTGCTTAAAAGCTACTTCATCAGCGACCCAAGTAGATCATTCATCCCCGCAACAACTCCAGCGGGATTCTTCACCAGCCCCGCCGCAAGCAGCGCATTATCCGCAAGCTGATTGGCAACCTTCGCGGCCACCTCTTCATTCTCGCCCTTCAACGCATGAAGTTTTGCAACCAATTCATGATTCGGATTAAATTCCAAACGCGCTTTCTGCTCTGGCGCATTTTCCCCCATCGCTTCCATCATCGCACGCACCTGACCACTCGGCGCATCCTGCGATTGCAGAGCCACCACCGGGTGTGAAACGAGACGCTTACCAAGCTCCACTTTTTCCACCTTGTCACCAAGGGTCGTGGTGAGCCATTCGACAAGACTGTTTCCATCTTCCTCGCTCAACTTTGATTCACTCTCCACGAGATCATCGAGTTCGATCTCCGCGCGATCCGCACTGACAAGCTTCTTTCCCTTGAACTCACGAAGCGTCTCCATGATGTAGTCATCAATCTGATCAGTGAAAAGAGCGACTTCGATTCCCCGCTTTTGGAAAGCCTCCAGGTAAGGACCAGCCGCCATCGCATCACGATCAAGTCCCACGAGGTAGTATATTTCTTCCTGCTCTTCCTTCGATCGTGTGAGGTAGTCCGCCAACGATGTTTTTTCACCCTTGTCCAGCATGCTGGATTCGAAACGAAGCAGTCCTCCCAACGCCTCGTGATGCTCAGGAGCAGTCGCAATTCCCTCTTTCAAAAAGCGGCCAAAGCGCTCGAAGAATTCCTGATACTTTTCAGGTTCATTCTTCGCCTGACTCGCGAGATGCTTGAGGAAGCGCTTCGTCAAAAGGCGGTTCAACTTCTGGACCAAGGCGCTGTCCTGCATCGTCTCGCGTGAAATATTTAACGGAAGATCCTCGGAATCAACCACGCCTCGGAGGAAGCGCAGCCACTCGGGAAGAAGCCCCTGTGGTTCGGAATCAATCAACACCTTACGACAATAGAGTGACACCCCGGGCTTCATCTGACCGAAGCCAAAGCGCTCGTGGTTTTCGTCGGGCGAAAAGAGGAGCGCGTTTAGATTCAGCGGGGCATCCGTGCTAAAGTGGAGCGTGTGACGTGGCTCATCAGTAGCGTGAGCGCAATACTGATAGAACTCTTTATACTCCTCTTCGCTGATTTCCTTCTTCGACTTCAGCCAGATTGCATCGACCGTGTTGACGCGTTCCCCATTAAGATTAAGAGGAAAGGAAACGAAGCGGGAATACTGCTCGATGACATTCTTGATGGTGGCCTCCGTGGCAAACTCCTTTGAGTCCTCCTTGAGATATACCACGATCTTCGCGCCACGCTGTTGCCCCTCAGACTCGTAAATACTGTAGCCGCTCTGCCCGTCGCTCTCCCACTTAAGGTGCTCAGCCTCAGCATCCCACGAATGGGTGTAAACCTCGACTTTCTCCGCGGCCATAAAGACCGAGTAAAAACCGACCCCGAACTGTCCAATCACAGAAGCATTGGTATCGCCCTTTTCCTTGAGTGCCTGGAGAAACTCCTTGGAACCAGATCGAGCAATCGTGCCGAGGTTGTCCGTAAGCTCCTGACGATTCATTCCGATTCCATGATCGGAAAAAGTGATCGTGTTCGCTTCCTCATCGGTCGTGATATTGATTTCTAACGGTAGATCTCCTTCGAAGACGCTGTTCTCAGTCAGTTGCTTGAGACGCAATTTCTCGAGTGAGTCAGAAGCATTCGAGATGAGCTCGCGCACGAAAATCTCTTTATCGGTATAAAGAGAGTGGATGACGATATCGAGAAGTTGACGGACTTCGGCCTGAAAGGACTGTGTTTGGGGCTCTGAATCGCTCATAATTTTAATTTGTAGGCGCAAAGTAGCGATGAAACCGATCCTGTCAACGACATGGGGAAAAGGTCCTCTCCATGACAAAAAACGACTTCTGTTCATCATTTACCTGAAAAACATTAATTTTTCACCTCTCAAGCAACCTTTGTCCTTTAGAAAATTGCCGAGGGTGGTATCTCCCGCTTGAAATTAAATAAATCGCGCTCACCTATGTCGCAATCGACCGCACCCGCACAAGTACCAACGGACTCATCCTCCTCCGCCCTTCGTAACGCCGTTATTCGCCTCGCTGGAGATTCCCAAGACGGAATTCAATCGATCGGCGCATTCCTTGGCCAACTTGCTGGCTCCACGGCCCAGGAAGTCATGACCTACATGACGATCCCCTCCACCATTTCCGGTGGACCGTCAATTTTCCAGGTCCACCTCGGATCAGGCGATGTTCTTCATCCAGGAGACGAAGCCGACACCCTTGTTGCTTTCTACCAGCACTCCTATGAGAACCACCTGAAGACCGTCAAAGATGGTGGCATCTGTTTCTACGACAGCGATCAGGTCGAGGAAGTCAAAGAAGAGCGCGGCATCATCCACATCGGAGTTCCTTTCACCTCGGCCACTATCGAAGCAATCGGCGGCACCACCAAATCCCGCGGTAAAAACATTTTCGTCTTAGGTCTGCTCTGCGCTGTCTACCAACTCGACCGCTTGCGCATGTCGGAAATCATTGCAGGGAAGTTTGGCAAAAAATCAGAAGACGTCCTCCGCAATGCCATGCTCGCATTTGATGCCGGCTACGCTTGGCCCGTCCATGACATCGAGCACATGCCGATGGCTCCTGGCGAAAACGAAGGAGACAAACGACTTTCCACCGACGGCAACACCATGTTGTCCCTCGGCCTCATTGCAGGGGGCGTGCGCTTCGGCGCCGGTTATCCCATCACTCCTTGGACTACCATCATGGAGTTCCTCCGCTCCGAACTTCCAAAATACAACGGCATGTTCATCCAGTGCGAAGACGAACTTGCCGCCGTGTCCCTCGCCATTGGCGCCTCTTTCTCCGGTCATCTCGCGATCACCGGATCATCGGGTCCCGGTCTCTCACTCAAATCCGAAGCCATCGGATACGCCTGTATGGCAGAAATGCCCCTCATCGTGGTGAACATTCAACGCGGTGGCCCCTCGACCGGACTTCCGACCTCAGTCGAGCAGTCCGATCTCTTGCAAGCAATCTACGGTTCACACGGTGACGCTCCTCGCGTCGTCATCGCCCCCAAGAATGTCGAAGACTGCTTCTATACCGCCATCGAAGCCTGCCGGATCGCGAAAGAATATTCCACGCCCGTTCTGATCCTCTCGGACCAAGCGATCGCGACGCGCCTTGAAGCCTTCCAAGAGCCCGATCTTAGCAAACACTGGCGCGAACCCACTCTAGATCTCTCCGAGCGCGGTGCAGACTTTAAGCCATACCCACTCGATAAGATCACCAAGCACTCTCCTCCCGGAGCTCGCTCTTCCGAAGGAAAGTATCCTGTCGTTACCGGTCTCGAGCACGACGAATGGGGCCATCCTTCCGGCAACCCGGAGAACCACGAAAAGATGACCGCCAAACGGCGCAATAAGCTTCTTAAGCTCGCCGAGAGCTACGGCCCGACCAAAATCCATGGCGAAGATTCAGGGTCACTCCTCTTCATCGGCTGGGGTTCAACCTACGGCCCGATCAAAGAAGCAACCGATCGCATGAATTCCGAAGGTCGAAAAGTGGGCTCTGTGCATCTTCGCCACGTTCATCCTCTTCCGATCGATCTTGACGAAATATTTGACCGCTACGACCACGTCCTCGTCCCCGAAATGAACGACTCCGGCATGTATGGCTACGGCCAGCTCGCCACCCTCCTCCGCGCTCAAACTTGCAACGCGAAGATTCAATCTACCAACAAGGTCCAGGGCATCAGCTTCCGCGTCCTTGAACTCGTAACCGCCGCCGAAAAGCTGATCTCTAACAAATAACACTTTTAGAAAATGTCTGATACCACCTCTGCCGCTCCTGCTGAAAAGCTCACCAAGAAGCAACTCAAAGCCGATCACCCTACTTGGTGTCCCGCTTGTGGTGACTTCGCCGTCCTTGCTTCCTTTTTCAACGTCGTGCAAAAGCTCGGTATTCCTCACGAAAAAATCTGTGTGGTCGCCGGAATCGGTTGCTCATCGCGCTTCCCCTACTTCGTGAACGCCCACGGCATTCACTTTATCCACGGTCGAGCCCTTCCGCTCGCCACGGGAATCTCTCTCTCACGCCCCGATCTCCACGTTTTCGTTTTCGGAGGCGACGGCGACGGCTTCTCCATCGGCGGGAACCATCTGAACCACGCGGCACGCAAAAACGTCAACCTCTCCTATGTCGTCATGGACAATTTTGTCTACGGCCTCACCAAGAACCAGACTTCTCCCACCACCCCTCTCGGACGAAAGTCCAAGACGGACCCCCGTGGAGCAATTGACCGCCCCATCAACCCGATGGCTCAACTTGTCGCAAGTGGGGCCACCTTTATCGCCCGCACCCACGCTGCACAGGTGAAGCATATGAACGCAATGTTTGAACGGGCCATCCTGCACCCCGGCTTCGCCGTCGTGGAAACTCTTTCTGAGTGCACCATGTTCTTCCCGGGAGCCTTCGATGATGGTAATCCACGTAAAGGTGGTGTCTTTGATCTCGTGAACGAAGAAGAGCAAGAAATGGAAAGCACTTCTGCAGCAATGGAACTTAGCCAGGATTTAAGCCCCGGAAAATTCGGCGTCTACTACGAAACGAAACGAGATACCAAAAACGATCTCGAACGTGCTTGGTTGACCGATGCTCAGAAGACTGTCGCGGGAATGAGCGAGCAAGATATCTTGCGCCAACGCTTCGCCTCCATGCGATAGATCCTAAGATCTCAATCTCTCCAATGACCCTGCCTCTGCAGGCTCATTGTTTCATCTCGCTTAGACGAAATAACGTCGATCCACGGCGCTTAAAGGCTAGGACCGTCAAACAGCGAATCCTCTTTCTCCAGCCAAGAAAAAGATAGGGACTATTTCTTTGATCATGATCTCAATCATCGCAAAGAACTAGAGCAGGCCAACGATAGCCGAACCAATCTCACTGAACTCCGATTTGACAAAGCTTCGTGCACAAGGAATCTTCTCCTGCATGAACTGGGACACTCAATTTCTTGATCTCTTCCGCCGCTGCCTCGCTCTTTATCAAGGAGGAAATACTGACTACCTGAACTACTACAGCTCCGAGGACCTTTGTTTTCTTGAGAGTATTGGATACAAGCTCCGTGAACTTTTTGACTTCGTCGAAGATCTTGCTGATGAGGGCATTCCCAGCGAAGCCAGCGCACTCTTGATTGCCGCAGCCCGAAGAGACTACTTTATCAATGTCCAAGGAGGACAGAAAAGCGACAAGGAGATCACGCGCGACGAAATCCCATCATTCGGAGAAAAAATTGGAGGATTTGCCTACTTGCCTCGAATCATTGCCAAAGGGGAAGCAAAGCTGAGAGGTGAACTCCATCCTGACCTCATGTTCAGTTGCGGAGGGGATCGCAAGTTTCTCCAAGAAAACCAAATCCATGCCGCCGACTTCCTACGCCACCTTTGGTCGGCAAACGGAGACTACGAAAAACTTATCTCTTTCGTCAAAGAATCGACAGCCCGGTAGGGCCGTGGCACGCTTCACCCGTGAAGGACTACAAAGGTGAAGAGATTCTCGTAATCCCCCGCTCTCTTTTCGATGAGCTGGGTTCGTTTCAAGGTATCGAAACAAATGTGGACCGCTATCTCGACGCCATTCTCGATCCAAAGAATAATTTTTTCATGGACCGGGCTGCTGCCGAGGAAAATCCAAGGTTCAAGCAGCTCATTCCATACTGCCTTTTTCGCCACGGAGATCATTACCTTCACTACGTCCGGGGGAAAAGTGGTGGCGAGAGCCGACTCCATGCGCAAGGATCAGTCGGAATCGGCGGGCACATCAACCCGGTCGATGAACGAGAAGACCACCTCGGAATGGCCACCTACCTAGCCGGAGTCGAACGAGAAATCACCGAAGAGCTCAACATTATTGGCGGCCACAGCAATCGTGTCGTTGGCTTGTTAAACGATGACAGCAATTCCGTGGGCCAAGTCCACCTCGGAGTGGTTCATATCTTTGACCTTGAAACCGACCAGGTCACTTCCAACGAAGACGCCCTCGCCGAACTCTCCTTTTACGAAGCATCCCAGCTTAAAGGCGATATGCTGGATCATCTTGAAACTTGGTCAAAGAGCTGCGTTGAGACCTTGGTCTAGTCGGAAGCCTGCCTTTCTTTCCGAAAAAAAACGACGACCTCGCGGTCGTCGTTTTTTTAGCTGCTGTGGGTGATCAGTAAAATTATTTTTCCTCAGTATCTCCGTCAGTTTCGCTTTCAGCTTCCTCCTGATTTTCAGTCTCCGCGGATTCATCATCAGGCATAACTCGGGCGATTGCTTGAAGTTTTTCACCTTTGGTGAGAGTCACGAGCTTCACACCCTGCGTGTTTCGTCCGCATTCGCGAACGTCACTCACCCGGATCCGAATACTCTGACCACCATCGGTCATCAACATGAGTTCATCTTCCTCTTCAACAGAGGTGGCTCCAATGACTTGGCCGGTCTTCTCGGTGCACTTCATCGTGATCATTCCGACGCCACCGCGATTCTTTGCCATGTAGTCACCGAATGGAGTGCGCTTACCGATACCATTTTCAGAGGCAACGAGAAGACGAGCATCATCATTGACGACGGCAAGTCCTACCACGAAGTCCCCTTCCCTCGGCTTGATGCCTCGGACTCCAGCAGAGTTACGACCCATGACGCGGGCCTGTTCCTCCTTGAAGCGGGTGCTCATTCCCTTGTGGGTGACAAGCATGACATCGTCTTTTCCTGAAGTAAGACGGACGCCGATCAGTTCATTGCCTTCATCAAGCTTGATCGCGATCGTTCCTGCCTTCCGGTAGTTCCTGAAGTCGTTGAGGCTTGTTTTCTTAACCTTACCCGCGCGGGTCGCGAAGAAGACGTTTCCGCCATCTTCAGAAAAGGTGACATCGTTTCCTTCTTCATCCTTCTTAAACTCAAGTCGCAGCACGGCCGCAATCGATTCCTCGGGAAGCAGGTTGAGAACGTTTTGAAGGCTCCGCCCTTTCGAGGCACGAGATCCTTCTGGAAGACCATAGACTCGTTCAACATAAACACGCCCGGTGTTCGTAAAGAACATCAGGTAGTCGTGCGCTTGTGCGGTGAAGAGATGCTCCACGAAATCGCTCTCGTCATCATCACTTGCATTCGCATTACGTGTCTCCATGCCACGGACTCCTTTCCCGCCACGTGCCTGCACACGATACTCGCTCGCAGCAGTGCGCTTGACGTAGCCTCGATGGCTGAGAGTGACGATCATGCCGTCATTGGAAATGAGATCCTCAATCGCGATCTCTCCTTCATCAGGAAGAATCGGGCAGCGACGCGGTGTCGCGTGCTTTTCTTTGATCTCAAAGAGTTCATCTTTGATAATCGCAAGCACGCGCTCCTCACGAGCGAGGATGTCGAGAAAGTCCGTAATCTCTTCAAGGATCGAGTCATACTCAGCCTTGATCTTATCCCGCTCCATCGCAGTGAGCTGATAGAGGCGGAGCTCGAGGATGGAATTTACCTGACGATCCGTGAAGACATATTTATCTCCCTCAATGCTTGGCTGGCTACGAATCAAGATCCCAAGTGCCTCAGCGGCCTCGAGGGTAAAGTGGTAACCTTTGATCTTCTGGCGCGCTTCATCACGGTTCTTAGAATCACGGATCATCTTGATGAAGTCATCAAGGTGGCCCAATGCGAGAAGATAAGCCTCCAGGTTCTCGGCGCGTTCTTCCGCCTTCTTAAGAAGGTAGCGGGTGCGGCGAATAATGACCTCACGGCGGTGCTCAATGAAGGCATCCAACGCATCAAGGAGACCCAATTGCTTGGGACGACGCTCGTGAATCGCGAGCATGTTAACTCCAAAAGAGGTCTCCATTGCAGTGAGCTTAAAGAGCTGGTTCACCACAACCTGAGGACGGGCGTCGCGCTTCAAAGTAATCTCGATGCAAGTATCGTCAGCAGAAAGGTCACGCATACCCGAGATATCGAGCAGGACTTTTTCGCGAACGAGTTCGGCAATTCTAATCTGCAAAGTCGCACGGTTCACCCCGTGAGGAACCTGGCGAATCATGATCTGGGACGCACCAGTTTTGCTCTCGGTCACTTCCATGACACCTCGCATTTTGATGCTGCCACGTCCGGTACGGAAGTAGCTATCGATTCCCTTAAAGCCGCGAATCTCACACGCAGAGGCAAAATCAGGCCCCTTGATGTGCTCCTTCATTGCATCAATCGTGATATAAGGATCATCGATACGAGCACAAACACCATCAATCACTTCTCCCATGTTGTGGGCAGGGATGTTGGTGGCCATACCGACCGCAATACCGGTGCCTCCATTGACAAGGAGGTTTGGAATCGCGGCAGGTAGGACGACTGGCTCGGTGGAGTTTTCGTCGTAAGTGGTTTGGTGATCGACCGTCTCTTTCTCAAGATCGATCATCATGGCAGATCCCATGTGAGTGAGGCGGGCCTCAGTATAACGCATGGCAGCCGGAGCATCGCCCTCCACGGAACCGAAGTTACCTTGACCATTGACAAGCGTCTCACGCATCGTCCATGGCTGGGCCATGTTCACGAGGGTTGGATAGATCGCGCCATCACCGTGTGGGTGATATTTACCCATGGTCTCACCCACGATACGGGCGCATTTTAAATGGGCTTTCGATGCCGACAAGGAAAGGTCGTGGTGCATCGCATAAAGTAAGCGACGCTGGGATGGCTTTAAGCCATCACGGGCATCGGGAAGTGCACGAGAAATGATGACGGACATGGAGTAGTCCAAAAAGGACTTCGACATTTCGTCGGCGACGTTGATCGATTCAACATAATCGCGCGGTGCGTCTGGCTCAGGAATGGTGTCTTCTGACATTAAAAATTAGGCTGAAATTTAAAGGTAAGTGGGCTCCGATTTAGACATCGAGATTCTGCACATTGAGAGCATTGTCTTCAATGAAGCGCTTGCGGGGTTCAACGACATCGCCCATGAGCACGTCGAACATTGTCTCTGCTTCGATTCGATTGTCATCATCGAACTGGACCCGGAGAAGCTGGCGCGTCTCCTTATCCATCGTGGTTTGGTAGAGTTCCTTGGCATTCATTTCACCAAGTCCCTTAAATCGCTGGATACGCATTCCTTTTTTACCAATCTCAAGGACGCGCCCAAGGATCTCAAAAAGACCGAATACCGGAGTGATCACTTCGTTATCCCCCACTCCCTCGACAAGCTCGTAGATGGGCTTGTCATCAGAGAAGAAGGGCTCGCTTTTGACACCAAACTCGGCCAGGCGCTCGAGAAGTTTGGAAATACCGATCGCTTCACCGAGTTCACGACGGACTGCACGACGCATCTTACCCTCGAATTTCTCCTTAAAGGCAGCGTCTTCTTCCTCAGTAATCTCTTCGCCGAAAAGACGGAGATCACGATTCTCAACCGCAAAAGCGCGGACTTCGTCCTCACTCTTGAAGTAGTTTACCTCTTCCTCGTTTCCGGTGCGGACCCGAATCATATAAGTCGGAAGCAAATTTCCATCACGGGCCGCAAGAAGGTCTTTAAACTTACCTCCATGCCCCTCTAGGGTGCGAACAAAACGCTGAAGCTTCGCTAAGGTAGTCAGGACGCTCTGCAAGAGATCCGAGTCAACGGTATTATTAGAGCCAGGCTGTCGAAGAATCACATCATCAGAACCAAGTTCAATGAGAATTTTATTCATCGCTGGGTCATCTGCAATATATTCCTCACGCTTCTTTCTGGTGATCTTGTAGAGAGGTGGCTGAGCAATATAGAGATAGCCAGCCTTCACCATATCGGGCATGTGTCTGCAGAAAAAAGTAAGAAGCAGCGTCCGGATGTGCGCTCCGTCCACATCAGCATCTGTCATGATGATGATCTTGTGGTAACGAACCTTTTCGACATTAAAGGCACCTTCTTGATCCCCGTCGCCGATGCCTGCACCGATCGCAGTGATCATCGCTTGAATTTCCTTGTTCTGCAGGGCCCGGTGAAGGCGGGCTTTCTCAACGTTGATCACCTTACCGCGGAGAGGGAGGATCGCCTGGGTCGTCCGATCACGTCCCGATTTAGCAGAACCACCAGCGGAGTCTCCCTCCACAATAAAAATCTCTGACTTTTTAGGATCGCGCTCAGAGCAATCAGCAAGCTTTCCAGGAAGACCTCCTCCTGAAAGCACAGATTTGCGGACCGTCTCGCGCGCCTTTCGCGCAGCTTCACGCGCGCGCGCAGCATTGACCGCCTTATCGATGACTATCTTGGCAAGGTTGGGATTCTCTTCAAAATACGCTTGAAGGCCTTCGTAAACGATAGAGCTAACCACTCCTTCAATCTCAGTATTAACCAACTTATCCTTGGTCTGAGAACTGAAGCGTGGATTAGGCATCTTCACGCTAATGATACAAACGATCCCTTCACGGACATCGTCACCACTCAACGCAGGATCTTTGTCTTTGAGAATCTTATTGACCTTCGCGTATTGATTGATCGAACGCGTCAGAGCACCTCGAAATCCCGTCAGATGGGTTCCTCCATCAGCATTGGGAATCGAGTTCGCAAAGCAGAGAATCTGATCATTGTAGGAATCGTTATACTGAAAAACGCAATCAACGAAAACGTCATCCTGCATCAGCTTACCATCGTAGTCGATCTCCACCTTGCGCTTACCCTTAATAATCACCGGATCGGGATGAACGAGGTTCTTATTCTCTCCAAGCTGGGAGACAAATTCCTCGATACCCTTGGCATAAAAGAAAGTTTCCTTCTGAGCAGACTCAGCATGATTGTCTTCGAGATGAATTGTCAGCCCCGGATTCAGGAAGGCGAGTTCCCGAAGTCGCTTCGAGAGTCGATCAAACTTAAAGTCGATCGTATCGTTGAAAATTGTGGCATCCGGAAAAAAGGTCACTTTTGTTCCCGTGACACCTGCTGGAGCCTCACCAATGACTGTAAGCTCCTGAGTCGTCTTACCGCGCTCAAATCTGATTTGATGAACCTTCGATTCACGGGTCACCTCAGCGACGAACCAATCTGAGAGTGCATTAACACACTTCGCGCCCACTCCGTGCAGACCACCGGAGTATTTGTATGCACCTTGCCCGAACTTACCTCCTGCATGAAGACTGGTTAAAACAAGCTCGATAGCAGGAATCCCAAACTTGGGATGAACCTCAACGGGAATACCCCGACCATCATCGGTAACGCTACAAGAGCCATCGTCATTAATCGAAATATCGATCGTCTTACAGAAGCCAGCAAGATGCTCGTCAATGGAGTTATCGAGAACCTCAAAAACGCAGTGATGTAGCCCCCTCTCATCCGGGTCTCCGATATACATACCGGGACGCTTCCGGACCGCCTCAAGGCCCTCTAGTTTGTCGATCTGACCGGCACCATATTCTTGGTCTCCAGACACGCTCATCTCATCGACTTCAAGCTCCTTAGAATCTTCTGACATAGACTCATAGAGTGTCTGAAATTCAAGAAGCCGACACAAGAATGTTCCGACACAAAACACCCCTTTTTTTTGATTAAAAAAAGCAGCGTAATTAAGGCCAAACTCTAAAAAAATAATGAGTTACTAGGGACCTTGAAACTGAGACTTCAGGAGATACCCGACAACAAAATCTACTGCCAAGACGAGCAGTCCAGCAACCAGGATTTTCACAATTACTACGATCTCTACTTTCTCTTGATAGCTTTCGGATAGCCCGGTATCCGGTCTCACCGCCATCTGCCAACAAGAGGAGGAAGAGCGACTCTGACCAGATGATTGAGCCACCACAACGCCACCCCTCATAGGTCCACTACACTTTTTGACAGACCTCGGCCCAAGGACGATACCTTGAGGATCTACCGAGTGAGGATTACCTGGGGAGGAGCAGTCACATTTCGAGCACACGAAGGACAAGGTCCTGTGACTCCTTCAAGAGACTGATCGACCGTCAGAGAAGCCTGGCATTCACCACACATAAAATAAGATCACCCCACTATTATCAGCTTCAGCGCGTGGCATGAGGTTTTAAATACAATGAAATCTTAACCCAGCAAACTACAGATTGTCTAGATTCCCAAAAGAGTCTGCTGCCAACTTAAAAGGAGATCCTCTGGAGCGCCCCGCTTCCCAATGATTTGCTCCAAGACAGGGCGAGAGGAAATTATTGAAGGTGCAATTTCCAACTCCGCCGCAATCTTATCTCGTCGGGCCATAATCTCCTTCAATTGACTTTCGAACAGCGGATTCTTGTTACGTCTCTCCCTTTTTGGTCGGGTTGGCCAATCTTTCTCGGGGATTTCCTTGGTTTTCTTAACCGCCTCCTTGAGACGCTCTTGGCGGTCTGGACGCAGTTTCGGGGGAATATTGATCTCCCTTCCCTTCGAGAGAAGTTCGGACCACTCGATTAACTGCTTATTTCCAGTGATCATAAAACTAGGGCGATTCCAAACTGCTGCCTCTTGATCTCTCCAACGCCAAAGCTCACGAAGAAAAATGAGACCATCAGAATGTAATTTTCCGCTCCCTCCAATTCTCCAGGACTCTTTTTCCTGAGACTCGCGGGCAAGCACCTTAGATTGGGAAGATCGACATGATTCGATAAACCATTCATAGCGGCCTAATTGGTGCAACTTTTCTTTCAGCTTCGAAGCAAGTGGAAGGAGATAGCGAACATCATTGATGGCATACTCCAGCATCTTGTCACTCAAAGGTCTCTTTCCCCAGTCTGCCTTTTGCGAACTTTTCGACAATTCCACATCAAAGTACTGCTCCACCAAACTGGCATAGCCAAACCGTTCATGCCCCAAGAGCTGAGCTGCGATTTGCGTATCATAGAGCATAGGAGGAACAAAACCCCACTCACGAATCATGAGCGACATGTCGTAATCCGCTCCATGCATCCAAACTTTTGCTGAACGAATCCATTCCACCAAAGAATCTAAGGGGCGATTATCAAGCGGATCGACTAAAGCAACTTCCTGGCCGTAACAAACTTGAATCAGACAAATACGTTCTGAGTGCCTGTATAAGCTATCAGCCTCGAGATCGAGGCCGACTTCCCCATCCCCACCTGGAAGCAGGCTAATAAGCTTGGACGAATCTGAATATTGATCGGAAGACATATATAAAAAAGCGGGGAAGCTTTGCCTCCCCGCTCTTGTAGAACTATTTTTTAGGCACGACAATCTTTGCTGTGCGTAATTCAGAGAATACCATCTCCTTACTTTAGCTTCACATCCACGCGATAGAATCGCTTCGGAGCAGTCGGATCTTCAAAGATTGGAATGCGATAAACTTGTTTGCTACCCTCCTTACGCTCAGGAAATGCATAAGAGGTCTTGGTCCAAGTCAGCATGTCCGTTGACTCTTCGGCAACCATTTCAAGATCCGACTTTGATTCATCGATACCGAATTCGATCCAGGTCGTCCCGAATGCTGAAACTAGCTGTGGTGCATATCGGGGAACCTCAGCTACTGCAGCATCACCTCCGAAGGCATACTCAAGGAGGTTGCTATATCCGTCTCCGTCGGAATCAAGATCTGGATCGGAATATCCTGATGAGAGGAAGTTGGATTGCTGAGTGACTGAGATATTATCAAGCCACACCGCATCTTCACCAATACTCTCACCGGAGAAATCCTTTCGGAATCGAATTTGAACATAGTGACGCCCTTCAGGGAGAACATCAGTTACATTGGTCCAACCCTGAGAACCGGTTCCAATAACAGGAATAGCAAGGGACCCATTTTTAATAAGACTCCCGACAAGATACTCCATTCCGTCTCCAGTGACTGTATCGGTTCGGAAATCGAACGAAACTGTAACAGGGCCATTTACCCAGCCAGCAAGAGCGACCGTCTGACCATCACCAATCGCCGAAGAGCGAATCGCCATACCATCAGAGGCCGTTGGATCTGCCACCGGCAGAAAAAGAGTTTTCCCTGTCTGTTCATAATTGAAGCTCAATGGATCCAAGTTTGCTGCCGACTCAACATCATCATTAAATGATTTAATATCGACCAATTTAACCTGATCCACGAAGCCCTGACTGGAGCCGGTCTCCTGAGTAAATCCATCAACATCAAGATCATCTGCATCGCGACTAAAAGTCCAATCTACTCGATTAGAGGTCGCCGGGAGTCGAACTGCAATGGGGGCCCAAGAAACGCGACCACCATCGATAAAGGCATACCACTGGTAAGGGACAGCTCCTCCATCATTGATCCAAAGACGGTCAGCACCGTCTTGAGATGAAACTTTCCACTGGGATACGAGAACCATCTCAGGGAGATTGGCAAATCCGAAGCGAGACTCCGAATCGGCAGGTAAATTTGAAGCACTCGCAACCGCATCGATACCATCAGAAGTGTCTCCAAATTCGAAATTCCAAGGAGCTTGACCACCGGAAGTGGTACCTCGGCTGTCTTGCTCCACCGCTTCTCCTAGGGACAAAGCGACAGGAGAGATAATAAAGGTGATAGGGAACACCTTAGTGCCTAATGGACCAGTCAAGGTCACATCAGTCACGAAGACCCCAGGAACAGTCGGGGCACCACTGATCTTCGAGGAGCCGTTATATGTTAGCCCTGCAGGAACATTTCCGATTGTGACTGAAGTCGCGCCAAGTACTTCAAAAGAATAGGATAATGGGACGCCTTGGATTGCATTGACCACTTGATCACTGACAAGAAGAGGAGCGGGCTGAATTGGAGCAGTTGGATCATCCACTCCATGAATGATCAGTTGAGCATTATTAAGCACAGCCAAATTCCCAGTCACCTTATCAGTAAGACGGAGAACCCAAACCCCTTGTGAACCTTCGCCCCAGGTTCGAACCGTTGAAAATGTCCAGTTTGTTATCCCTACTTCATCACTCCCACTGTGCGATCGAGCTAAAACACTCTGGGTTCCATTTGGAGAAACTAAAACAATATCCAGGTCGGCACGTCGCTCAGTCGAAATTTTCATTCTGAGCTGAACATGTTCGACTCTCCGGTTGGGCGCTTGAGACAAGTCGAAATTGAGAAGCAACGAATTACCGTTATTATCAGGAATCCCTGCGATCGGAGTCTGGTTTAGGTTGAGAGGTTCATCACGCTCGGCCAGAATATCAGCTCCACGTGCAGTTGCTGCGCTTACTGCTGCCTCCGCGTTCACCAAACCTGAACCATAGCTATGGTTGAAGGTGTAACCCGCTCCATTAGTGACCCAGTCTCCCCCGTTTTGATCATTCTGCGTTGCCGTCTCAATGAGGATCTCTTGAATATCTCTCCAACCTAGATTGGGATTGGCATCCATCATCAGTGACACCACCCCAGCAACAACTGCTGACGCAGCAGATGTTCCACCGAAGTCATTTGTCAGACCATCGATGGCCTCAGCGTCAGCTTCTACTGCAGTCGTGAGAACTCCTTGAGCACCGCCACTTGATGGCCCAGAAACTACCAAGTTTGCCCCTTTTTCGGAATATGCAGCCTTTCTCCCCTGATCAGTAATGCCACCAACCGCGATCGTCTCTGGCAGGTTGGCAAAGCCATCGTAGTTAGAATCATCACCGACTTCGCTTCCATTACCAGCGGCCCAAACGTAAATCGTACCCGTCCCTTCAGCATCACCGCTAATGGCTCTACTTTCCTTTTCGATGGCAGTGCGAACGAGGGTCGATGCGGCTACCATATCAGTATCAAGGTCACTTGGTCCCCAGCCATTCACTGAGATACCTTTGATTTCCCTGAAACCAGAGTCTGTGCCAGGATTTTCATAATCCAATGCGGCAGCGATCAAAGAATCATCAACAGGACCTGCGGTCAGACGCACGCTTACGAATCCACCTTGAGTGATGCCAGTGATCCCTAGCTCATCACGAGCAGCAGAAATAATCCCAACCATCATCGTGCCATGGGTGTCTGTAGGATTTTGATTAGAAGAGTCCAATCCGACCCCATTGAAGTTGTTTCCGAGAATCGGAATACCGGAACTCAACAAATCAGGATGTTCATAGAAAATTCCGTCGTCGACGATCATCAGTGGAGCACTAAGACCATTAATTGGAGAGCCGTCAGCCTTAACAAGATCCAACGCAGCCTCAAGCTTGATGTCCACCCCAGCGATACCTTGATTTTCTCCCGTATTATTGAGGCCCCACTGATATCCGAGTTTGGTCGGATCATAGGCGTAATAAGCATCAAGAGGAACAGCACGTTTCGATAGTTCACGAATAAAAAGAGGCTCCACGACCTCAACCGCAGCATCTCTAGCAACCGAGAAAATTCGCTGTAACGCATCGTAAGAATGAGCCGCTTCACAAATCAACACACCTTCCGATGGATACGCATTGGTGAAGCCTTCGATACCCTGTCGAGCGATAAATTGTTCCACTTGCTCCGAAGAAGAGAATGATTTCTTAAGCTTTACGACATAACTCGCACGAAGCACATGACGCTTAGCTGCGTTGCGACTCTCACCTACCGGATAGAACACCAGAGATGGGAAGGCGGCAACGGGAGGTGTCCCCTGAGGAAAAAGGAATTGCAGCTCAGCTCCAAAAGCAGCTGGATTGAAGCTTCCATCATAAGACGCAGCAAATGAACCGGCTCCATCAGTGAAGAAATCCTCAATTCCAGCCAACCCTCCTGCTGGAGGAAGTCCGTTTGTAAAAGCAAATTCAGCAGAAAGCACATCGATCACCCCCCTTAATGCGGGCTCAGGATACATCTGGTAGCTCACGTCAACAGCAGCCAAATCGGTTACATCGGAGGTAACATCGGCTACTTCAACAGCACTCATTTGGAGATAGTATGGCTGACCAGAACGTTTAAATTCGAAGATCCGGCCGATTGTGCTTAAGCCACCTTGGGCAAAAACATTACTGATCGCCAAAGACGAAATGATGAGAATAGAAGGAAAAAATTTCATCGCAAATTAGATTTTAATAGGTGTGGAAGGGGGAATTTAGTCCTGGGTGATTAGGATGCGGAGGAGGCAGGAAGCTGGTGGTGACTGACGACTTCTTACTTCATAGACTGCTGCATCGTCCTGAATAACCGTCCACTGGGAATCTCCAGGTAGGATCGTTGTCCAAGTATCCAAATCGCTTGTATATTGAACTTTGTAGCTTAGCAGAGAACCAACAAGTCCACGTTTGGGAATCGAAAGGACACATTGCCCTGTTAAATCGTCAAGGAAAGGGGTGATGGAGGGAACTGAAGCGGGGTTTACTGGATCGGTTTGGAGAGCAAATTCCTCCAGATTGGTAAAGCCGTCGTCGTCGTAATCGTAACCTTCAGCAAGAAAAGTGTCATCATCGGTCGGCGGAAAAGCATCCCGAGCATAACCGGGGTAAGTTTCAACAAAGCGAACATTCCATCGGAACTGACGGCTAGAGTTGTCAATTGTCCGCTGTCCAAGATTTCTATTGAAGTCCAGAACCCCAGTCCACTCATCGCCAACTTGTGCGAAATTCGGCCCCAACTCATACCCGCTCGATGGTGTCGAGATCAATTCAGTAAATCTCTGGGCATCTGGAACCGCAAAATTGTAGGGAGGGAAAACCACCTGCCCCGCAGGACCTTCATCAGTAGCATTTGTTCTCTCCATTGAGAAAAAGGTTGTATCGGCATTGGTAATCGTCGTGACGCCATTGAAACCCCGCCACTCAAATCTGAAAAAGAGATTTGGATCCACCTCAAGTGCTCCATCTACCCACAACCCATCGTTGGTCAAAACAAATTCGTTGGATCCCGGCACCTTGGCTCGTCCCGGCCAAGCCTCGATCATTTGCCTATGGCCAATACTGAAAGGGAGAGCGTTGACGGGAACCTCAGGGCTGCTCGGGTTAATAGCTTCATTCAAACGGGGCACCTGGTAAATCCAGACCCCGGGAACGATCTCATCATACTGCCTCTCAAGCTCGGCCGCACTTGCGCCATAAACCCGCTGCGAATCATAACGCGTGATTTCGTAAGAATTAATCGGACGGTTAATTTGATCATACCAAAGAACCAGAGCGCTATCAGACCAATTGGCACCACCAATGGGCCTACTTAGAGACGAGGGAGGCGCAGCAATCAAGCTAATCTGCTCAGGATGAAACGGCTCTATCTGAACCGCACGAGTCACTGAACTCACGGAAATATAAGAATCGACATCAGAGAACCCATCCCCATCGACATCCCCAGATCCGACAAACGCAGTCGTTCCAAGCGGACAGTCAAGGTTAGGCTGAATTAATCGAACGAATTGATTTATTCCACAAGGAGAGGTGACATAGGATCCGTCTCTAATTGACAAAATTAAGCTGCCGCCTAGAAACTCAAAAAGACGATCATCATATTGACGAAAGGTCTTGTTGTCCCCGAAGGAAAATGAAACTTGGCCGGATGAAAGCAGTGGCGCGAGGGCCAAAGCCGCTAGAAAACTCTTTTTGAAGTTCATGAAGTAGATTGTCGAAGGTGTTTCAAATGTATTTACATGCGCCAGAAAACGGTGGCAAGGAGAAATTACGTCGAAGGGCAGTAAATCCATCCCATTTTAGACGAAAGAGAAAGCATTCTTGGAACTTTTAAAAAGCTAGCGATCACGTAGTAGTTCCGGCAAGCGTAAAATCAACGCAATCCTTTTAAGAGGAGTTCTGCATTGGTTTTCGTCTTAGAAAGACCGCTCAAAAGAGTCTCAATCGCCTCCCCTATCGGCAAAGCTGCAAGGTGCCGTCGAATATCGAGAACCCTGGGAAGCTCATCAGGGTGGTAGAGTCGGTCGTCATTTCGAGTGCCGCTCTGGGGAATGTGAATCGCGGGATAAATTCGCTGTTCCGCAAGAAGTTGATCGAGCCGGACCTCCATATTTCCAGTTCCTTTGAGCTCTTCAAAGATCACATCGTCCATGCGACTCTCCGTCTCGATCAAGCAAGTCGCTAAAATGGTAAGACTCCCCCCATCTTCGACATTTCTTGCCGCGCCAAAGAACTTACGGGTTTCCGTGATCGCCTTGGGACTAATCCCTCCTGACCCGATCGGTCCTCCCCGCATCGAATTATTGTAACCTCGGGCAAGTCGGGTTAATGAGTCCAAAAGAATGATCACATCTTTCCCCTGCTCCACGAGCCGCCGCGACCGTTCCAGCACTAGGCTTGCGACCTGAGCGTGCCGCTTCGAGGACTCATCGAAAGTAGAGGCAAAAACGCTCCCCCCTACCATGTCTTCAAAATCAGTAACTTCTTCCGGACGCTCATCCAAAAGAAGAACAACGAGCTCAGCTTCTGGGTGATTTTTTTGAAGCGACTTGGCGATTTGCTTCAGCAAGATCGTTTTTCCTCCCCTCGGAGGAGCCACAATCAATCCTCGCTGCCCTTTTCCAAGTGGAGCTACTAGATCAACGACGCGAACAGCAAGCCCTTCATCATCCTCCAATTCGAGCACATAGCGCTCTTCAGGAAAAAGAGACGTCAAGAAATCGAACGGAGCCGGCGCCTTGTAGTCAGCGAGAGGACACCCCTCGATTTCGAGGACTTCATCCACGGAGAGATACTTATCCCTCCCTTGAGGAGGACGGATCGACACCCTGAGCAGCTGCCCTTCACGGAGATTCAACTCGCGAATGGCAGTCATGGGCAAATAAAGGTCATCCGGAGAATTACGAAAACTCCTCAAAGGATCTCGCAGCATGCCGAAATTATCATTTGCGAACTCTAGCACCCCCTCACCCACGAGGTGAGTGCCATGAATAGCGTAACAAGATAAAATGGTGTAAATGAGCTGCGCTTTGGTCGGTTGGGTAGGAACGCGAACCGGCAAACGCTCGATTTCCTCATAAAGTTCAACCAAAGGTTTTTCGCGAAACTCTGAAAGGGAGACCGTTTTAGGAACCTCGGGAGGAGGTGGCGGAGGGGCCTTCTCTCTTCTGGGGGGAAGCTCTTTGGGCTGTGCTTTTGTTTTCGCCTTTTCCTCTTCAACCTCCGCCTTTGGGGCACCTCTCGACTCCCCTTTTTCTTCGCATGGTTCCTTCCTAGATGACTTTTCCGAAGGGACGACTTCCTCTTTTATTTCAACAAACAGACCCAAGGGAGCTAGATCGGGCGCCACAACTTCTTCACTACTTTCCGCAGGCATCCTTTTGGCAGCTTTCTTAGCCGCCTTTTTCACTGCCTTCTTTGTCGTTTTCTTAGCTGTTTTCTTCACAGCTTTCTTAGCTACTTTCTTCACAGCCTTCTTGGCAGCTTTCTTTTTAGGGCTGGGAGGAGTGTCTTGATCCAAACCTTCTGGGAGTGGAAGCTCGGGCTCTTGGGCTTCGTTCATGAATGATTAAATTACGTCAAAAAAGTGTTTCAATTGGGACTCCAGCACCTTTTCAGGCCCCTCGTTCCAAAAGACAATGTTTGCCAAGCCAACTTTTTCCGAAATGGGAAGCTGGGCTGCCAGAATTGAGGAAATCATCTCGTCATTGAAATAATTTCGCCTTTTGAGGCGCGAACGTTGTGTTTCCACAGAGGTGGCAACGACGAGATTCAAATCCTGATGGAAATCGAACCCCCCTTCGAAAAGAAGTGGAACGTCCGCGACAAAGATCACTGACCCACTGGTTTTAAGCCATTCCTGCCGTTTCACAAGACATTCCTTACGAACCTTGGGGTGCAAAATCCCCTCAAGTTGCTTCCTCCTTTCGGGATTCGCAAAAACAAGATCTCTCAGCGCGCTCCGGTTCAACGTTCCATCACGGTACTGAACTTCCATTTCTAGGGACTCGGCGATAGCCGAGACCACCTCAACGGAGGCCAAAAGCCGCTGCACCACCTCATCAGCATCGAAGACGACGACTGATTCGTTACTCTTTTCAATCAACCTCATTGCCGTGGATTTCCCCGTGGCAATGCCCCCGGTCAGTCCGAACGCCAACTTTTTTCCATCTGTCATTGTCGCCATCTGTGCCACCGAGAAACAAAAAAAACGAGGCCCTGTCGAGGACCCCGTTTTGAGAGATTTAAAGAAATCGAATTCTACTGAGGAGGAAGCATCGTCTCAAGACCAGAAACATCATCTGGCTGAGAGTTTGCGGCCTTCACACGACTGCCGGTCGCATCGATAATCTCAGCAGTCACGAAGATGATAAGATTACTCTTGATGTGATTCTCAGCTTTGGTCTGGAAGAGACGACCAATGAAGGGAAGGTCTCCAAGAATGGGGACTTTATCCTCTACTGACTGAACATCTTCCCTCATGAGACCACCAACCGCGACGGTGTAGCCGTCATAAATGGTGATTCCTGTAGCGACCTTACGAGTTGAGAAAATCGGCATTTCGATCCGGTTCTCAGTAATCACTACCTGAACCGGATTTCCGAGAGCATCGGAAGCTGGCGAGGTGATCGGACTCCCGTAGTTCACGAATCCTTCGAATTCCACGATCTCAGGAGCGAAGCGGAGGTCAATCACACTGTCATTGGCACCCACATTAGGTTCGATCTCGAGGATCACACCGGTCTTACGGGTGTCAAAGGTCGTGGGAGTTGCTGGCGTGACAGGAAAAATTCCTGCACCACCACCACCAGCTGCGCCACCACCGACTCCACCGGTAGCACCGACAGAGTTAGGAAGTTCGGGTGGTTCATACTCAGTTGGGTAGATAAACTCACGAATGATCTCAATTGTCGCCTTGTCTCCAGGACGAGCCATCACACTTGGTGCGGTCATCACGTCAGTTCCCTTTTTCTGGGAGAGACCACGCATGATCATCTGTATCTGTCCCTCACTGAAAAGGCCAGTAAGAGAAAGAATTCCAGGAGCCACGTTGGTGGACTGAGCAGTCCTCGATGGATTATTGAGAATCGCATCAATATTGTTCCGGTTGATTGCGAAGTCACCACTGCGGTTTGCGGCAGTTGCGATTCCCTTAACCTGATCGCCAGAAGCAGCAGGAATTCCAGGAATTGTCGTGAAGTCGACAGGGCTAATGAAGTCCGAGCCGGTGCGGGTGGTTCCCGAACCAACGGTGCCACCACCTGCAAAGAGACGGTTGGTGCCGAATGGAGTGATCACCCAGTCAAATCCAAGTTCCTCGCCGTTCTCCTGAGAGACTTCGACGAACTTAGTGAGAATCTTGATCTGCCTTGGGGTATCCGAGCGAGCCGCAGTCACAATAGCATCGACGAGCTCAAGCTGAGTCGGCGAATTGCGCACAATGAGTGTCCCGGTAAGAATGTTTGCTGATGTTCCTTCACTAAACTTCACACCTTGTCCCTCAAGGAGAGTCTTCACGGGGAGGCGTGCCTTAATCACACCGCCGCCAGCGTCTCCGGCATCAGCAAATGGATCGATTTCACCACCACCACCACCGCCTTCGGAACCACTTTCAATGAAATTCACGAAAGTCGGAGGGACGGACCAACGACGAGTGACAACGTCCTCGGATTGGTCAGAACTCAGCGGGAGGAGTGTCACCGCAAATTCGTCAACTTTATAACGAAGACGAGCTTTTTCACAGATATACTGAAGCGCAACACCGAGTGGCACATTAGTGATGTTCAGTGAGTCAATGCGATCACCACCGGCATCTGCCGCTCCACCGAGACCACCGGCCTCAGCGTCAATGACCGCATCACCCGCTCCAGAAACGGTAGCACCTTTGACCACAAAGTTGATCCCTTTTTCAGACTCAATGAGAGTGGTAGTATCAAGCTCCTTGGAACGGATACGCAAGAAATCAACAGCTTCCTGAACGGTCGTGTCCTGAAAGTCGATCACTGGAACGATAATCTGCTGCAACTTCGAAGCGATCGAAGTCTTTCCGCTATTCTCCTCAAACTCAAAAGCCCCACCTGGATCTTCGAATCCTACTGGAGGAAGAGCAAGTTCCCAAGCCCGGTCGACTTGCATGAGCATGCGGGCGCGGTTCTCATCGTAAGCAGCGCGAAAATAGTCTGCTTTGATGGTAGCGCAACGCTCAAGCCAACGACGCGCAGCTTTGTTGTAGGGATCAACGCGGAGGACATCATGGAAATGTTCCTCGGCTTTGTCATAAAGACCCAGATCGTAAGCGCCTTCTCCACGATAGAGTGACTGTGTTACTGCCTCGATGCTCTTGGTGTGATCGTAGTTGAGCGCCTGGTTGGTGCGAATAGGATCATCAAGAAACTCCAGTTGTTCCTTGGCCGAGGTATTTCCGGGATCGGATTCAGCTACCTCAGTGAGGAGACTGCGCGCTTCCTCATATTTACCGACGCGGCGGTGCTGCTGAGATAGCGCGACGCTTCCGTCATCTAAGTGCTGGTTGAGAATGGCTCGACGCTCGGTTGTCGCTGTGCCATAGGGCAAGTCGCTGAGTGCCTGACGGTATTTCTGAACCGCCGTTTCGTAGTCTGCCTCAGCGTAAGCCTTACGGCCTTCGATAAGAAGCTCATCGGCATTGGACACCGCAGCTTGGCGGCGAATCAATTCCTGAGCGGGAAGACTACCTTCTCCATGCGCCATGGGCGAAACAGCAAGTGCCGCGAGGGCCATAACTGTGTAATTGGTGAGGTGTGTTGGTCTTTTCTGCATGATCTTGTTGAACAATCGTTAAAATATGAGGAGGGAGGAAGCTTTTTTTCCACTTCTCCCAAAAAATTCGTTACTTTTCTTTAATGTCAGGGTGATTTTACTCGGAAATTGGGATTCGGCGGGTCGATTTTTGACCATTGTCGTCGGATTCCACTATCGCAGCAAGAGGCTTCAAGTTGGGACGTTGCCCCATGTCGATCTTCACTAGCTTATATTCGAGGGTCTTTCCATGGGCAGTCACCTTGAAGCTCGTATTCTCTGGCACGACGATTTCCTTATCCCCTTGCCCAACGGCGTCGAGAATGAAGGTCACGGTGTTATCGAACTGATAAAACCCTGGTTTTTCGTTGCCCTTTGGTCGGAACGGAGCCTTGAACTGATTCTTGCCTTTATTGGGCTTCAGATCCTCCACGAGAGCAAACTTCTTCTCCACTTGCCTCCCCTTTTCTTCGACCATATCAGAGCCCGTTTCGATAACCTTAAAACGATTTTCGACAGGAGCTTCCTGGAAGAATAAATCTCCAGCCTTCACATTCTGGGCGGCTCCCATACGCAGATTAGCCCCCTTACTGTCCGCAAAGCGAAACTGGAGGTTCCCATTCCCGAGGGTTGAAT
>Ga0209502_10000371_pt1 | contig 48735 bp, 49 predicted proteins | sample ArcticOcean_MG_C_10_FD_187442 | JGI IMG/M metagenome (GOLD analysis project Ga0209502, IMG submission 187442) | Marine microbial communities from western Arctic Ocean - ArcticOcean_MG_CB11_90 (SPAdes) (version 2) | ecosystem: Environmental > Aquatic > Marine > Oceanic | place: Arctic Ocean... | reverse complement strand
CTTTTTATAATCCTTTAGGCTGGTCTACAACTGCTTCAAAGCATTGTTCGTAACCAGCTTGACCATCTACTTTAAAGCAAACAGTATAGGTTCCTTTAGCCAGTCCTGTAACAGAAGCTGTTTTGTTTACACCTTTAATTACAAAAGGACTACTTTGTCCGCTTACTGTAATAGTGTAATCGTATTTGTTGTCTTCAACTGATAAATCAATAGTACCATCATTTTTACCATTACAAGTACAACTACCTACCTGAATCTTGTTGTTATCATCTTGAAGATTAAATCCACCGCCAGTAACATTGATCGTTACGGTAGCTATATTGCTATCAACCATTGTGTCATTAAGTTTGAGCTTAAAACTATCAGTTCCTGTAAAGCCATTATTAGCAGTGTAAGTAACTATAGGATCTTTTACTGTGAATGTATAAGGCAGATCAGAAGAACTTAATGTGTTAGTACCTTGTTTTAATATTCCGTTAGATGGATAAGATGTTATGATATATTTTAAGTTTAGTACATCATAAATTTTTATAATTCCATTATGTCCACCAACCGCAAGAATTTTTCCATCTGCTGATATATCTAAAGATTCTCCCCAAGGAGGAGACGTTATTGCATTCCCTAATTGTTTCCAGTTTGTCCCATCCCAATCAAATAAACCTGTTTTTTGATTAAATATTGGGATTGCTGCTCTTTTCCCATCATCTGAAATAGATATAGCTCTCCAAGCAGCGTTCGAACCATAATAAATGTCAGATCCAATCTGTGTAGCATTTGACCCACTTACATTATAAACTCTGGCACTTCCAATTCCATTAGCACCAACAATCAGTTTTTGACCGTCAGGTGTTAGTCTAAGAGTTTGTCCAAATTTTTCTCCTGAGCCTCCATCGATAGTTATATTCTTAGTCCATAATCCTCCACTTAAATCATATATATTGACTTGATTATTTGTTTTTGTACCTATTGCAAATCTTGTTCCGTCGTTAGAAAGAGAGACCATTCCAGGTGCTTCTTTTCCTCCAGCTTGTATAGTTACAACAGCGTAGGGTGATGTCCATTCAGAACCATCCCATTTTCTTAAATTTATTTTACCTCCAGCAAAATCTACAGCTGCTAGTGTATTTCCATCTCCTGAAAGATTAAGTCCTCTGTTTGCGGTAAGCGACATTACTGGTGAATTTTGAGTCCAGCTACTTCCACTCCAACTATAGGTGTATACCTTTTTTTTATTTGTATCATAGGCAGCAATTCTATTTCCATCGTTAGAAATAGAGACAAATTCTCCTAATTGCCCTCCAGATTCTCCATTAATAGTTTGTCCTAGCTGTCCCCATTCAGAACCATTCCAAGAAAAAACACGAACATTATTATGAAGCCATCCTCCTACAACAATTCTTGTTCCATCACTTGATAATTCTATATATTCACCAAAACCGGATCCTGATAAAGAATTTTCTAAGGCAGAACCTTTTTGAGTATGAACTGTAAAGACAGTTGCCAGATCAGCATCTGAGCCTGTTAAAGTAATATTGACTGGAGAATATTGATCTGTAGAAACACTTTGATCATCAGCTACTGGAGCTGTGTTTTGTCCAGCAATAAAAGCAAAGGACATTAACAATAATATAGAATATAATTTTTTCATAATCTTTAACTTTAATTAAAAGAGTTTAGTAATTCTACACTTAATATAACAAATTTTGTTAACTTAAAATTATTATCAAATAATAATTTGATAATTAAGGTGAAAATAGGAAATAAAAAACCCCTTTGTAAAAAATTACAAGGGTTTTTTTTTATATAAAATATTAACTGTTTTGTTAATTAGCTGTAAAGGTTGAGATCAGAGAGAAGCTACTATTTTTGTTTTGATCAGTTGTTTTAACTCTCCAAAAGTAAGTTAAGCCAGCCTCTAGTGTAGCACTTGCAGTTTTAGAGGATAAATTAGTTAAAGCTGAGATAGGAGTTTGTTTTCCATCTACCTTGTCTATATAGACTGTATAGCTTAAAGTATCTCCAGCATCTGGATCACTACCTTCCCAAGCTAAGCTTGCCACACCAGTACTAGAACTAGGTGTTTTAAGTACGGCTGCTAAAGGAACGTTGGTAACTATAGGTTCAGCAGAAACATAAAATTTTCTACTTCCACTTGTAGCGGTTTTGCTTGGCATTATATTGTGAGCAGTTACTCTCCAAGAATACACAGTTCCTCTACTTAAGATAGCTGTTGTTGAAGTTGTTAATAAGGTTTTGTTGCTTGTAACATTAGTCGTTGAGTTAGTATAGCTAAGTGTGTAACTTTTAGTGTTGGCTGTTGCAGCCCAAGAAAAGGTTACTTCACTTTGATTAGCGTTAACTTTTTTTCCAACTTCACAGGAGTTACTACTAGAAGGTGATATTAAAGTTGGTGCATTTGGATTAGTGGCAATTGGAATACCTGCTTGCGCATCAACAGGGGCATCCTCACAATCACAATCACAACTTATTAAGAAGGTTAAAGAGAAAAAAAGAAAACTAGTATATTTTAAAATGCTTTTCATATTTATTGTATTAATATTTAATGTCTTTTTATAATCCTTTAGGCTGGTCTACAACTGCTTCAAAGCATTGTTCGTAACCAGCTTGACCATCTACTTTAAAGCAAACAGTATAGGTTCCTTTAGCCAGTCCTGTAACAGAAGCTGTTTTGTTAGTCCCTGTAATAAGTACAGGAGCTGATTGACCACTTACAGAAATGGTATAGTCATATCTAGCATCCTCAATTGATAAATCAATAGTACCATCATTTTTACCATTACAAGTACAACTACCTACCTGAATCTTGTTGTTATCATCTTGAAGATTAAATCCACCGCCAGTAACATTGATCGTTACGGTAGCTATATTGCTCTCACTACCATCGTCTTTTATGCTAAATTCAAATAATGCGTAAGATTGACCATTTCCAACACTCATATCGTTCCATTTAACTCCAAAATTTCCAAAATTAAATTGACCATAATCTTCATTTCCTGCATTATTTGGCTCATTTGAATACCAATTTGTATATCGGTCCTCTAATTTAACTCCATCAACCCAAATCCATCCTCCCCCGGGTTCGGAATAATCACTAGCATTTCTATCTTGATACAGACCCATCCAAAAGGGTCCATCTAACCTGTTCATAGAGATAAGAGCATCATAAACTGTTTGTCCCATTGTTTCATTTAATGGAACAAACATTTTAGCTCCATCAAAAGAATCAGTTAAAATTTTGGCATCAGGCCAATCCATTTTTGTAGCAGTATTTTGAATTAAATAATAAGTTTTCCCCTCAGGTTTATCAAAAGTAACAGGTTTACCGTTATTGCTAATTAATTTTAAACCACTAGCTGCTGCAAAAGAAGCAATAGATAGATCCCTGGCAACAAAAGTAAATGAATCTGTTCCGAAAAAATTGACAGAAGGTGTGTAAGTGATGTTATTTCCTGATAAGGCTAAAGGAAGATCGGAAGAAGTAACAACACTCCCTCCGTTTTTTAAGATTCCGTTAGTAGGTAAAGATTTGATAAGGTATGTTAAAATATCATCATCCGCATCAGTCGCAACTAACGATACAACAGCAGGTGTGTATTGGTCAGTCGTTATAGTTTGATTATTAGCTATTGGAGGATTGTTTTGTCCAAAAACAAAAGAAATTGACAATAATAATATTAAAGAGTATAGTTTTTTCATGGGTATAAATTTAATAAAAATAATATAAAACAATTTTCATGGTATGTTTATTTTTAATTGTATGGGATTTTATTAATTGATTGATTTTGTTAAACTTAATATTTTGTCTGATGAATTAAAGAAATTAACAGATCAACTAAACATTCTTGATCGTATGTTATCGCTGATGTTACTAGTTCATTTGTGCTAAAAAAAAACATTATTTTTATTTCAACTTTTTATATATATTTATCAACTTAATTAAACAAAATAACATAGAATAAATCTTAAATAATGAAAAGACTATTATCACTTTTACTATTAAGCGCTGTTTTTTTCTCAAACATTGGACAGTTAAATGCACAAGAAGAAACTATGGTTGAAGAAACTATGGTTGAAGAAACTATGGTTGAAGAAACTATGGTTGAAGAAATTATGGCTGAAGAAGCTCCAGCTGAAAGAGGTTTCACTCAAGAATTAAAAAATCGTTTTATTGAAGGGGGTCCTGGATTTATGGGGATTGTTCTTGCTTGTCTTATTTTTGGACTAGCAATTGCTATTGAAAGAATTATTTATTTAAATCTTGCAACCACTAACTCTAAGAAACTAACAGAAGATGTTGAAAGCGCATTAAAATCAGGAGGAACTGAAGCTGCAAAAGAAATTTGTAGAAATACTTCAGGACCGGTTGCATCTATTTTTTATCAAGGATTAGATAGAGCAGGAGATGGAGTTGAAAGCGCTGAAAAAGCTGTTGTAGCTTATGGTGGTGTTCAAATGGGACAATTAGAAAAAAATGTTTCTTGGATTTCTTTGTTTATTGCACTTGCTCCAATGCTTGGTTTCATGGGTACTGTAATAGGAATGATTCAAGCATTTGATAAAATTCAAGCTGCTGGAGATATGCAACCTTCACTTGTTGCGGGTGGTATTAAAGTTGCTCTATTAACAACTGTATTTGGTCTTGTAGTCGCTATTATTCTTCAAATTTTTTATAATTACATTGTTGCTAAAATAGATAGTATAGTAAATGACATGGAAGATGCATCAATTACTTTAATAGATATTTTAGTAGCTCACAAAAAATAAATTTTATGAATATTCAAAAAATAACTACAATTATTGTTACCTCTCTGGGTGTTTTAGGAGCTGTCTTCGTTTTAATGATAGTAGGTAAAGGAAATGATGCAATAGAAATGAGTGCTATGCAAGGAGATTTTGGTAGTGTTACACCTATTATTCTTCTAGCTCAAATAATATTAGCAATAGCTATTTTAATTACAGTGGTATTTTCTATTAAGAATTTAGCCTCAGATAAAGGAAAGCTTAAAAGCTCTTTAATGGCAATTGGAGCTTTTTTATTAGTTCTTGTAGTTGCTTATCTTTTTTCATCAGGAGAAGAAACGCCTATGCAAGATGGAGCATTTTTATCTGCTAATGGCGCTAGATGGGTAGAGGCAGGAATTAGAATGTTTTACTTTTTAACTGTTATAGCTATAGCATCAATGAGTTATGGTTCGATAAGAAAATTAATCAAGAAATAGATGGCTAGAAAATCACCAGAAGTAAATGCAGGCTCAATGGCTGACATTGCTTTTCTATTATTAATATTTTTTTTAGTTACTACAACTATAGAAACTGATTCTGGAATTAACAGAAAACTTCCTCCGATGGAAGATGTGGTTGATCCTCCAGTAATTAAACAAAGAAATATTTTTACCGTTGTAGTTAATAAAAATAACATGATTCTAGTTGAAGAAAAACTAATGGATCTAAGTGATGTTAGAAGAGCTGCTGTTAAATTTCTAGATAACGGTGGTGGAATTGGTGAAGAAGCTTGTGATTATTGTAAAGGTGAAAGAGATAGATCGTCCTCTGATAATCCTGATAAAGCTATTATTTCATTAAAGAATGATAGAGAAACAGACTATAAAGTATACATATCAGTTCAAAACGAACTTGTAGCGGCTTATAATGAGTTAAGAAATAGAGAGTTTATAGCTCTTTATCCAAACGAAAGAATGAGTTTTGTTGAAGCAGATAAAAAATATTCAGACCCTAGAACTAGTGTAAAAGTTAAGGCAGCTCTTAAACTTAAACTTAGTGTTCTAAAGAAAATGTATCCTCAAAAATTATCTGAGGCTGAACCAACTAAAAACAATTAGTATGTCTAAGTTTAAAAAGAAAAAAAATGATGGGCAAGCTGCAATAAATACAGCTTCTTTACCTGATATTGTTTTTATGCTTTTATTTTTCTTTATGGTTGCAACAGTTATGCGTGATAATACCTTAATGGTAGAAAACAAGCTTCCTGCTGCTGATCAAATTCAAAAATTAGATAAAAAAGATCGTGTGATTTATATTTATGCCGGAAAGCCAAGTGCTAGGTATGAATCTAAGTATGGTGATCAGGCAAGAATTCAGTTGAATGACAAGTTTTCTGTTGTTTCTGATGTTGGAGCCTATGTACTTGCTGAGAGAGCTACTAAAAGAGAAGAATTACAAAATGTCCTTACCACTGCTTTAAAAGTTGATGGCGAGACTAATATGGGTGTTATTTCAGACATCAAGCAGGAACTTAGAAAAGTAAATGCTTTAAAGATTAATTATACAACAAGAGTTGGTGATTATACTCAAAATAGATAAAACAAGCATTTAGTTTAAAATTCAAAGCATCCTTATAGGGTGCTTTTTTGTTTTTATTAAAGTAAATTTGTGTTATGCATAAAACTATTATCCTTTTTTACGCATTATTTTTTGTCATTAGCTCTTTTTCTCAAAGTAAAGAGATTGATGATAAGTATAGAGAAGACCAGATATATTTCGGATTTTATTACAACTCGTTAATAGATGATCCCTCTGATTTTAGCCAGAATAAATTTTCTAGTTCTATTAACTTTGGTTTTATTAGAGACTTACCTTTAAATAGTAATAGGGATTTTGGTCTAGGTCTAGGATTAGGCTTGTCCACTAGCTCATATAATCATAATTTGAAACTCAGCGTTGATGGAAATGATTTTACTGGGATGATAATTGAGGACTCCGATTCATTTAGTAAAAATAAATGGGTTATTAATGAACTTGAAATGCCTTTTGAAATTAGGTGGAGGACTTCATCTGCTGAAAATTATAAATTTTGGAGAGTATACTTTGGAGTTAAGACCACTTATATATTTGCTAGTAAGTTTAAGCACGAATCATCAATAGAGAACTATGACTTAAAAAGTCTTCCTTTTAATAAGATTCAATCAGGATTTACTCTTAATGCAGGCAATAATACTTGGAATTTAGCCCTTTATCTAGGGCTTAATCCTTTATTTAATGATAAATTCACTGTAAAATATCAAGAATTAAAGAATTTAAAACAATTTAAACTTGGTTTGATTTTTTATATTCTATAAAAAGCAGGTTTTAGAATTATTAAATTACCTATAAAAGCTTAAAAAACTGATAGTTTTACAATTTTATTTATATTTGCTGAATTATATGAATACCATTACAACTTAAAAACTAAAAACAAACTCTATTATGAAAAGAATTTTGTCTATGATTGCGGTACTATTTAGTACTATAATTTTCGCACAAACTACCGTTACAGGTACTGTAGTTGATGATAACAATGATCCAATTCCTGGAGCAACTATTGTTGTCGACTCTATGAATGGTACTGTTGCAGATTTTGACGGTAATTTTACTATTTCTGTTCAAAACACGCCACCATTTATAATAACTGTTTCAAGTGTTGGTTTTGATTCTGCCACTTTAAACGTGACAGTATCTAATCTAGATTTTGATGTAAAATTAGAATCTTCTCAAAATTTACTAGATGAAATTGTAGTTTCAGCTTCTAGAATTGCTGAAAGACTTTTTGAGTCTCCAGTAACTATAGAGAAATTTGACTATAAAGATATCGCCCAGTCTACTGGAGCTGATTTTTACAGTAGTTTAGAAGGACTAAAAGGAGTTCAAATTAATTCAGGTGGGCTTTTCTTACAGCAAGTTAATACAAGGGGCTTTTCAACTATTTATAACAATGGTTTTGTTCAACTCGTTGATGGAATGAATAATGAAGCTCCTGGATTAAACTTTTCAGCGGGTAACCTTTTAGGGATAAACGAATTAGATATACAAAGTGTAGAATTAATGCCTGGTGCTTCATCGGCTCTTTATGGAGCGAATGCAACAAAAGGTATTTTATTTATGAATAGTAAAAATCCATTTGATTTTCAAGGGGTGAGTGCTTACTATAAGCATGGTTTAACTTCTCAGAAAGCTGCTGGAGATAACTCATATTATGATTTTGGTTTTAGAGCTGCAAATAAATTTTCTGATAAATTTGCTGCTAAAATCACAGTGAGTTACAAAAGAGGTACTGACTGGCATGCTGTAGATTATAGAGATGTAAATGGTTTAGATGGTCGTTATGTCGATGGATCAGTTGAAGCTCAAAATCCAAGAGATTTCCCAGATTATGATGGGGTAAATGTTTATGGAGACATCGGACAGAATTTTGATATGACACAAGTCTTTGCTGGTTTGGTTCTTCCTGCACTTGTAGCAAATGGAACTTTTACACCTGCTCAAGGTGGTCAATTTGCTGCAATTTTTGGACAAATGAATACAGATTTTTTTGGATCTACTGTGATTAATTTAAGTGGTTACAATGAAGTTGATCTAGTAGATAACATTGCTTCAACTTTTAAAACAGATATTTCTTTAAATTACAAGCCTACGGAAGATTCTGAAATTATATTCAATTCAAAAATTGGTCAAGGAAATACCATGCTTCACGCTACTAATAGAAACATGTTAAAAAACTTTGGACTTCAACAACATAAAATTGAATATAATAACAAAAACTTAAATTTAAGGTATTACGCTTCTATTGAAAACTCTGGAAATACGCATGATGTTTCTGCACTTGGAGCGGTAATGGGAATTGCGCAGCCAGGAGGATTAAACGGATACTTTGCTAAATACTTTAATGGATATTTTGGAGCTCTTCCATATTTAATAGATCCTAACCCGATTGTTGGTTTTGGTACAATGGCTGCCTATGCTGCAGCTGGATATGATCTTCCCTTCTTGTTAAGTGGAGAACAAAGATTAGCTGCTCATGCTGCTGGTAGAAAAGCTGCTGATGCTAACATGCTAAGACCTGGTTCTAAAGCATGGAATGATGCTTATAAAGTAGCTTTAACAAATGGAATTGATGTGTTTGGTGGCGGAGCAGGAATTTTAGATACTTCAAAATCAAATAGTTTTGAAGCTAATTACAATCTTCAAGATTTAGTAAGTGGAGTAGATATAGTTATAGGAACTTCATACAGAGATTATATTTTAAGATCTAATGGAACACTTTTTACAGATTATGATGCACCAATTGAGTATAATGAAATGGGAATGTATGCACAAGCTCAAAAATCAGTTTTAGGTGGTGCTGTGAAATTAACAGGATCTATGAGATATGATAAAAGTGAATTTTTTGATGGACATATTACTCCAAGAATAGGAGCTCTTGTAAATCTTTCTGAGAATCAAAATATTAGATTTTCTTATCAAACAGGATTCCAAAATCCATCAGCTCAAGATCAATACATCGGCCTTGACGCAGGTGCGGCTGTTTTAATGGGTAGTTCTCCTGATAATGTTGATAGATTTAACATGAAGTTTAGAGGTCTTTCTGGCTACACCGGTTATATCACTGGTAAGCAAGTTCAACAAAATTCATTTACCCTTGCATCTGTTTTAGCTGGTGCTCCTGTTAAGGCTGGAAACCTTGGAAATGTTGAAGCTCAGTATGTGCAGTCTTATGACCTTGGATACAGAATTAATGGAAAGAAAACAGCGTTTGATATTAATGCTTATTTTACAAAATGGGATAACTTTATTTCAGCTGTAAATGTGATTACTCCGATGTATAATACTTTTGGAGGTTTAGCAGCTTTATCTCAAGGAGATTATAAAGTCTTTTCTTATGATTCAAATACTGATCAAGTCGTGAAAACAATAGGAGTTAGTGCTGGAATTGAAACACAGTTTTTAAAAGTGTTTGATTTAAACATGACTTACTCTTATAATAAAATGGATTTTGACAATTCAAATACTGATTTTGAAGCTGGGTTTAACACTCCTCAAACTAGAATTGTTATGTCTTTAGGTTCGACAAAAATAGCTGACAACTTTTCGTTTAATGTATCAGCAAAATACCATGATTCTTTCCTATGGCAACAGTCAGGGTTTGTTGATGGTGTAATACCTACTAATACTACATTTGATGCTTCTATGAATTTTGATATTCCTAAATTAGATTCTAGAATTAAAATTGGTGGTACTAACATAGGTGGATGTGAATACTTAGTAATGCCAGGTTCAGGAATGGTTGGACAGCAGTTCTACGTTGGATTTACATTGAATCCTTAATATTTATAAAAATGTTAATAAAAGGCGACTTAGGTCGCCTTTTTTTGTTTAAAAAATAAAAGAATTTAAGCTATAAAATTTTATATTTGCCACATTAAATTTTCGTTTAAAGAATTCATTTAAAATAAATAATATACAATGTCAAACTCAATAGGTAAAGTTTCGCAAATAATGGGACCAGTAGTTGATGTCATTTTTGACACTACATCAAACTCACTGCCAAAAATTTATGATTCTCTAGAAATTAAAAAAGTAGATGGTTCTATTTTAGTTTTAGAAGTTCAATCTCATGTTGGAGAAGATGTGGTTAGAACTATTTCTATGGATTCTACAGATGGTCTTCAAAGAGGAGCAGAAGTATTAGCCACAGGAAATCCTATTAAAATGCCTGTTGGTGAAGATATTTACGGAAGATTATTTAATGTAATCGGAGATGCAATTGATGGTTTAGGAAATTTACCTAAAACTGGAAAAGACGGATTATCAATTCATAGAGAAGCTCCAGATTTTGATCAGTTATCAACTTCTACAGAAGTTTTATTTACAGGGATTAAGGTTATTGATCTTATTGAGCCTTATGCTAAAGGTGGTAAGATTGGACTTTTTGGTGGCGCTGGTGTTGGTAAAACTGTTTTAATTCAAGAATTGATTAATAATATTGCTAAGGGTCATGGTGGTCTTTCTGTTTTTGCTGGTGTTGGAGAAAGAACAAGAGAGGGTAACGATCTTTTAAGAGAGATGTTAGAGTCAGGTATTATTAAGTACGGAGAAGAATTTGATAAATCCATGGAAGAAGGTGGTTGGGATTTAAGTAAAGTTGATAAAAATGCTTTAAAAGAGTCAAAAGCAACTTTTGTTTTTGGTCAGATGAATGAACCTCCAGGAGCTAGAGCTAGAGTCGCTCTTTCTGGTCTTACTGTAGCAGAATATTTTAGAGATGGTGCAGGAGAAGGTCAAGGAAAAGACGTTTTGTTTTTTGTAGACAACATCTTTAGATTTACGCAAGCTGGTTCAGAAGTTTCTGCTCTTTTAGGAAGAATGCCATCTGCAGTAGGTTATCAGCCAACTTTGGCTACTGAAATGGGAGCGATGCAAGAAAGAATTACCTCTACTAAAAACGGCTCAATTACATCTGTACAAGCAGTATATGTTCCTGCAGATGATTTAACAGATCCTGCTCCAGCAACTACATTTGCTCACTTAGATGCAACTACAGTATTGTCTAGAAAAATTGCTGAACTTGGTATTTATCCTGCGGTTGATCCTTTAGACTCTACCTCAAGAATTCTTGCTCCAGAAATAATAGGAGATGAACATTATAACTGCGCACAAAGAGTTAAAGAACTTTTGCAAAAATATAAAGAACTTCAAGATATCATCGCTATTTTAGGTATGGAAGAGCTCTCGGAAGAAGATAAGCTTTCTGTATATAGAGCTAGAAAAGTTCAAAGATTCCTTTCTCAACCTTTTCATGTTGCAGAACAATTTACTGGAATGCCAGGAGTTTTAGTTGATATTAAAGACACTATAAAAGGGTTTAATATGATAATGGACGGTGAGTTAGATCACATTCCTGAATCGGCATTTAACCTTAAAGGAACTATTGAAGAAGCTATTGAAGCTGGTGAAAAAATGCTAGCTGAAGCATAAGAATAAAATATGTATTTAGAAATTGTTAGTCCAGAAAAGACTTTATTTAATGGAGATGTAGATTCTGTGTTAGTTCCTGGAGCTGATGGGTCTTTTCAAATGTTAAATAATCATGCCCCTATAGTTTCTACTCTAATTAATGGAACTGTAAAAATTTTAGGTGAAATTAGTGATTCAATCGAATTAGCTGAAGTTTTTTCTAAAGTAAGTTCAAGAGAAACACATTTAAACATAACATCGGGTGTTGTTGAAATGAAAGAAAATAAAGTAATTATTTTGACTGATTGAAATAAAACTTTATTTAGCTTTTATAGTTATATTACATTAGTTTTCAGTTAATTATATGAAAGTAAAAATATATATACTACTTCTTTTCTCAATTCAATTTTCACTATCTCAACAAACAACTAATGGTCAAATTTTAGATGAAGTAGTAGTTTCTTCATCTAAAATAAATTTACCATTTTCAAAAAATTTCAGAACAATAACAATTATTAGCTCTAAAGAAATTTCAAATAGTACTGCAACTAATGTCTCAGACTTATTGCAGCAAACTACGGGAATCGATATTAGAAGAAGAGGAGTTTCTGGTACTCAAGGTGATTTATATATAAGAGGAGGAGGGTTTGACCAAACTTTGCTACTGATTGATGGCATGAAAATGGATGATGCTCAAACTGGACATCATACTCTTAATATGATCCTTCCTCTTTATTTGATTGAAAGAATAGAAATAATTAAAGGCCCTGCGGCTAGAATTTTTGGTCAAAATGCTTTTAATGGCGCTATTAATATTGTGACTAAAGAAATTGAAGGAGAAATAGGGAAGCAAAATACTAGTATTCGTGAATTATCTTTTGGCTCTTATAGTCAAAAGAACCTTGCCTTATCTTCATCTATATTAAGAGAAAAAATTAAAAGTATTTTTAGTTTTTCTACTAATAAATCTGATGGGTATAGGCATAATACTGATTTTTCAAATGTGAATTATTTTAACAAGACGTCCTTTAAAACAAAAAAATATCCCATTGATTTAATTAGCTCTTTTTCACAGCGTAAATTTGGAGCAAATGGTTTTTATGCAAGCCCTAGCGCTACTGAACAGTATGAAGAAACACAAGCAAGTTTGTTAGGAATTTCTACTGTTTTTAAATCTGAAAAATTTATAATTAAACCCAGACTTTATTGGAAACGAGGTCAAGACATGTACATTTATGTAAGGGATAATCCTTCTGTTTATAGAAATCTTCATAAAACCAATAAGGTCTCAGTTGAATTAAGTGCTTCTTATTTTTCAAATTTAGGAGTTTCTGGATTCGGATTAGATCTATCTAGCGTTAATATTACAAGTAATAATTTAGGTGAACACAATAGGGCTACAATCAATGCTTTTATAGACCACACTTTCGAGTTTTTTAATGATAACTTAAGTGTTTCACCTGGATTAGCTATTAGTTATTTTTCAGACTTATCTTTTCATAGTTTTCCAGGTATTGATTTAGGGTATCATTTAAGTTCAAATTTTAAACTCTATAGTAATATTGGTAAAACTTATAGAATACCTACTTATACCGATTTATACTATAGCGATAGAACAACGGTTGGAAACGAGAATTTGAACCCTGAACAAGCCACTACATCAGAATTTGGTTTTAAATACAATGATTCAAAGTTTAACTTGTCTGCCGCTTTATTCTCAAGAAAATCTAAAAATATTATAGATTATGTAAAAGAAAATGAAAATGATTTATGGGAAGCTGTCAATATAGGCTCTTTAAATACTACTGGTTTTGAAGTAGATTTAGAATATAAATTTTTAAGTAAACATTTGTCTTTAAATTCAATTAGTTTAGGTTACTCTAATCTTAAAGATGATAACTACTTGAGTAACATTAATTATTCTAGGTATTCATTGAATTCTCTAAAAAACCACTTTATCTCTAAGCTTAACCTTAATTATAAAAAGATATTTCTTTCTACTGTTTTTAAATATGCTCAGCGTTCAGACGGATCTAATTATTCGGTTATAGATTCTAAAGTATTTTACAAATCCTTTTTTATAAACGTAAATAACATATTAGATGTGGTTTATTCAGAAACCAACTTAGTCCCTATGCCTGGGAGAAACGTATTGTTAGGGCTCTTGTATCGAATAAACTAAATCACCCGAAACAAACGTTTTTAGAACTTTGGTTTTATGAGTTTCATCAATTTTGACACGCATTATATCTCTATCAATTACAATAAAGTCAGCTAACTTCCCTTTTTCAATACTTCCCTTTTCATTTTCTTCAAAATTTAAATAGGCGGCCCAAATGGTCATTCCTTTTAATGTTTCTTCTCTAGAAAGGGCGTTATTAGATTCAAACCCATTTTCTGGATATCCATTCATATCTTTTCTAGAAATAGCTGCATAAAAAGTATGAAATGGATTGACTTTTTCAACTGGAAAATCAGTACCTAGTCCAATTACTTTAGATTTATTTAATAGAGCTTTATAGGCATAAGCCCCATTTATTCTGTTAGATCCAACCCTGTCCTCAGCCCAATACATATCACTTGTAGCGTGGGTTGGCTGAACAGAAGGCAGGATTTTATTATTGAAACCTTCCATATCTTCTAAATCAATAATTTGAGAATGTTCAATTCTCCATCTAGGGTCTTCTTTGTTTTCAAGAACCTTTGAATAGGTGTCGATTAATAACTTAACTGTTGAATCTCCAATGGCATGTGTGTTCATTTGAAAATTAGCCTTAGCAATTCTAGTGGCTAACTTTTTTAGATCATCAGGGTTTGTGATTAATTTACCGTAGTTATTGGGGTCATCATGATAAGGTTCTTTCAATGTAGCTCCTCTTGAACCTAATGCGCCATCTCCGTATACTTTTACAGAACTTACATTTAATTGTGGTGTTTTAATAGCACCCTTTTTAAGAAAATAATCTAGATTATCTTTAGAATTACTAATCATGGCGTAAATTCTGATTTTTAACTCTTTCTTTTTATGTAGACTGTCTACTAATAGAATTATTTCTTTAGATAAACCAGCATCATCAACTGTAGTTAGACCATTTTTAAAACAAATTTTTTGAGCATTTAAGAGAGCTTGTTCTTTTTCGTAAATTGATAATTCTGGTAAAATATTATCAATTAAACTCATTGGACCATCGATTAATACACCAGTTATCTTTCCATTCTTTTTTATAATGGTTCCATTACTGGATTTAGTGTCATTTGTTATTTTAGCTAAATCAAGAGCTTTTTGATTAACTAAATAGGCATGACCATCAATTCTTTCTAAAACAACAGGAATATCAGGATAAAGCTTGTCTAACTCGCTTTTTTCTGGAAACTTTTTTACTTTCCAGTCATTTTGGTCCCAACCTCTTCCTTTAATAACTGAATTATTAATATTTGAGTTAGATTCTAGTCTTGACAAGACTTCTTTAAATGATTGAGTACCGACTAAATCTATGACTTGTTGATTCAAGCCTAAGCCATAAAAATGGCAATGTGCATCAATTAAACCAGGAAGTACAGTGGAACCATTTAAATCTATTAACTCTTTTGAATTATATTTATTGATAATATCATTTGTTCCAATTTCATAAAAAAAACCGTCTTTAATTGCTAAAGCATTAGACACTTTAAATTCTTCATTAACAGTGTATATGTTTCCGTTATAAACAATAAGGTCCACTTCGGGTTTACATCCAAAAAAAATTAAAGAGATTAGTATTAATATTTTGAAATTAAATTTCATATATTTTTGGATAAATCAAACTGCTTTCCCAACCTCTATATAGTAAATATGAAAGTATTTTTTTCTTTTTTACTATTGGGTCTAGTCCCTTCAAAGATGATAATTTTTTATTAAATATTTCTTCAAACTTATTTTGGTACTCTATTTCATCAATTTCTTTTAACCCTTGATTCATATTATAAGTAGAGATATTTCTCATTTTAAGTTCATTAATTATTCTGAATTTTCCCCAATTTTTAATCTTGAATTTTCCTCTAACAAAACTTTTCGAAAACCTGGTTTCATTCAAAAAATTTTCGCTAATTAAATTTGAAATTATTTGGTTGACACCATCAGGGATAATATTAAATGTTCTTAATTTCTCATGAACTTCTTTATGGCATCTGTCCTGGTAAGAGCAGTAGTATTGTAGTTTTGTTTCTACTTCTTTTATTGTAAAATCCCCATTATTCATTCTTGAAAATTAAAACAATTTAAGACAAAAAAAAAGCGGCAAAAGCCGCTTTTATGCATTGATGATTTTACCATTCTTGTTAAAGAATCTAAAATGTAAATAGGTGTATGCGTCTCTTGGGATAATTTTAATCCATCTTTTATGTTCAATATACCAATTCAATCTTATGGAAGGATATCCACTTTTCACATATGCAGCAATAAATGGATGCAAGTGTAAAACGATTTTTTCGTTATTGTACTTAGTTGTTTTTAAAATCTTCTCAAGTTTACTATTAATTTTATCAATTAAAACAATTGGAGCTTCAACAGTCCCATTAATATTTGGATTTAATTCCACGGTTTTTATTTCCATTTCCGATCTGACTCTTTGACGAGTCATTTGAATTAATCCAATTTTACTTGGAGGAAGTATTTTGTGTTTTGCTCTGTCAGAATTCATTTCATTTGTGAAATGATCAAAGAGTTTTTTTCTGTTTTCAGCAGTGGCCATGTCAATAAAATCGACAACAATAATACCACCCATATCTCTAAGTCTAAGTTGTCTGGCTATTTCAGTTGCCGAAACAAGGTTGACCTCAAGAGCAGACTCTTCTTGATTTTTTGCTTTTGTTGATCTGTTTCCACTGTTGACATCAATAACATGTAGAGCTTCTGTGTGCTCAATGATTAAATAAGCTCCTTTGCTCATTGTTACTGTTCTACCAAAAGCAGTTTTTATTTGACGCTCAATTCCGTATTCTTCAAAAATAGGTGTGTCAGAATTATGAAGTTTTACTATAGATTGTTTATTCGGGGCAATCTGTTGTAAATAATCTTTTATTTCTGAATACATGGATTTTTGATTCACGTATATTCCAGTGAATGAGTCGTTAAATATATCTCTTAATATAGATGAAGACCTGTTTAATTCGCTTTGTACTTTTACAGGAATTTCTGATCCTTGAATTTTTTTACAAAGTTCTGTCCAATGACCGTGAAGATTTTGAAGGTCTTTGTCAAGTTCAGCAACTTTTTGATCTTTTGCTACTGTTCTTACTATGACGCCAAATCCTTTAGGTTTGATACTTTGAACTAATCTTTTTAGTCTGCTCTTTTCTTCTCTACTCTCAATTTTTTGAGAAATAGATATTCGGTTAGAAAAGGGAACTAAAACTAAAAATCGTCCAGCGAATGATAATTCTGAACTTATTCTAGGCCCTTTTGTAGAAATTGGTTCTTTTATGATTTGAACCAATACAGATTGATTAGGGCTTATAACATCTGAGATACTGCCTTGCTTGTCAATTTCTGTTTCAAATTGAAATTTGTCAAGTGAAAAATTTTTTATTTTACCTGCGCTTACACCTTTAATGAACTTAATTAATGATAGAATTCTTGGTCCTAAATCGTGATAATGTAGAAATGCGTCTTTTTCATAGCCTACATTTACAAATGCAGCATTCAAACCAGAAATTGTTTTTTTGGTTTTAGCTAGAAAAATATCTCCAACATTAAATTTGTTTCCATCTTTTTGTTTATGAAGTTCAATTAATTTACCGTCTTTTAATAAGGCAAAATCAACAGCTGAGGAATTTGAACGAATAATTATTTCTTTACTCATGATATTGATTTTTAATATTCATATAAGAATGAATGGGTTATGTTATTATACACAGGATTTTTACTTATACATCGAGATGTTTTTAGTGATGAATTACACTAGAGAGATCTCATTTCAAAGAACTGAATATTCATTAAGAAAAAGTATTACTATTTCTTTTTGTGACGATTAGCACGGCTTCTTTTTTTTCGCTTATGGGTAGCTACCTTGTGCCTTTTTCTTTTTTTACCACTTGGCATAATTTTTATTTTTAAAATATTAGTTGTTATCTTTTACACCTTGAGTAAAAACTTTCGCAGGTTTAAAAGCTGGAATATTATGTTCTGGTATTCTAATAGTTGTGTTTTTTGAAATATTTCGACCTGTTTTTTCAGCTCTTTTTTTAACTATAAAACTTCCAAATCCTCTTAAGTAAACATTTTCTCCATTATTTAAGGATCCTTTTATTTCTTGCATTAAGTTTTCAACTGTTGCTAAAACTTCATTTTTTTCTAATCCTAAATTATTTGAAATTTTCGATACAATCTCAGCTTTGGTCATAATCTTATTTTTTTTTATGTTTACTTTTAAAGGTGCCAAATATATAAATTTATATTCATAATTCATTCTTTATACAACTCTAAAACATCATAATCATTTTGGATCGAATTTTATTAAAAAATATCACTAATACCTTTTCAATAATACTTTTTAGTTGGTATTTTAAAAACAAAAGAGATTTACCTTGGAGAAATACAACAGATTCATATAAAATATGGTTATCAGAAATAATATTACAACAAACTCAGATTAAACACGGATTACCATATTATTTAAGATTTATCGAAAAATACCCCGACGTTAAAGCGCTTTCTAGTGCTTCAGAAAATGATATTTTAAAAATGTGGGAAGGCTTGGGTTATTACAGTAGAGCAAGGAACTTACACAAGACTGCTAGAATTGTCACAAATGACTTAGACGGGAAATTTCCATTAACATACTTCGAATTATTAAAGCTTCCTGGCATTGGTGATTATTCAGCTAGTGCCATTAGCTCATTCTCTAATAATGAGTTGGTTTCAGTTGTTGATGGAAATGTTTATCGATTTATTTCAAGACTTTTTGGAATTAACACTCCTATAAACACTTCTAAATCCTTAAAACAGTTTAAAGAAGTGACCATGAAATTAATTTCACAAGACAATCCTAGTGATTTTAACCAAGCTATTATGGAGTTTGGTGCTTTGATTTGTAAACCAGCTACCCCTTCTTGTTCTGTTTGCATCTTTAATGATCAATGCTATGCTTATAAAAATGATGTGGTTTTTGACTTTCCATATAAACTTAAAACTAAAAAATCTATAAACAGATTCTTTAATTATTTGGTTTTTGTTTCAGAAGATGGTCTAACAGTTGTCGAAAAGAGATCAAAAAAAGGAATTTGGCAAAATTTATATCAATTTCCCCTTTTTGAATCTTATCAGCTGGTTGATTTAATTGAAATAAATAAGCAGGTAGAATCTCTTGAATATATATCAAGCCCAAGTGGATCTATTGAGTTATTTAAAAATCAATCTATAGTTCATAAACTTTCTCATCAAAATATTTCTATTTCTTTTTGGATAATTAAGATCAAAAGTTTAAATACAAATTCTATAAGTTTTAATAAAATTAATTCTTTTCCTTTTCCTAAGCCGATATCTAATTTCCTGTCAATCTTTAACTTACAATGATTGGTTTTTTATATATTTGATATATAATTTTTTAAATGAGTGGATCTTTAAATAAAGTAATGCTAATTGGCAATTTAGGTGATGAAGTTAAAATGCATCACTTTGATGGTGGAGGTTGCATTGGAAGGTTTCCTATTGCCACTAATGAAAGCTATACAAATAAAACTACAGGTGAAAAGGTTACAAATACAGAGTGGCATAATCTTGTTGTTAAAAATAAAGCAGCTGAAGTTTGTGAAAAATATTTAAAAAAAGGAGATAAAATTTATGTTGAAGGGAAAATTAAAACTAAAAAATGGCAATCTGAAGATGGAGTTCAAAGGTATTCTACTGAAATTCACGTATTTGAATTTAATTTTTTATCAACTAAAAATGACTCTAGCACTGACTCTTCTTTGAAAAATAATAATCAGCATCAGAGCGAATCATCAAATGAAACTAATCAAGCGGATGATTTACCGTTTTAAATCAACCATTACATAAATATTGGAGACTCTAATAAATCTAATCAACTTAACTCTATTATTTGATTCCTATTCTTTGTTAATTAAAATAGTATTAATTGTGCTATTGCTCTTTGGTTCTGCATTAATTTCCGGATCTGAAGTGGCTTTTTTTTCACTTTCTAATACTGACATCAAAAAAGCCTCTAAATCAAGTAATAAAGCTTTAAAATTGATGTCAGAGTTAAGAAACAAGCCAAGAAGACTTTTAGCTGTATTGCTAGTTTCTAATAATTTTATAAATATTTCAATAGTACTTTTACTTTCTTCAATAGGAGAGCTTTTCAATTTTTATTTACTTCCTCCCTGGTTAAATTTTATTTTAGAAGTTGGCTTTATTACCTTACTTATTTTGCTGTTTGGTGAAATTCTCCCTAAAGTCTATGCTCATAGAAATTCAATTGAGTTTTCAAAAAAAATGGCTTTACCAATTCAAATATTAGATAAATATATTTTCTTTTTTCTAACTATTCCAATGAGTAATATGACCGAATTTATTCAGAAAAAATTAGCTTTCAGAAAGACAAGCTTATCTGTTGATAGATTATCCGAGGCTCTTGAGCTTACTGATAAAAGTGAAACTTCAAAAGATGAAAAAAAAATCTTAAATGGAATAGTCTCATTTGGGAGTTTAGAGGTTAAACAAATAATGAAGCCTAGAATAGATGTTTTTTCAGTTTCAAAAGACATTAGTTTTATAGAACTAATTAAAATTGTCAAACAAAACAATTATTCTCGAATTCCTGTTTTCCAAAAAAAAATAGATAAAGTAATTGGAGTGATTTATTTAAAAGATTTATTTCCATATTTAAATAAAGATGAATTTAATTGGAACTCGTTAATTAGAGATCCTTATTTTATTCCTGAAAACAAAAAATTAGATGATTTGTTAAAAGAATTTCAACAACTTAAGATGCATCTAGCTGTTGTTGTTGATGAGTATGGTGGAACATCGGGAATTGTAACCATGGATGATATTGTCGAAGAAATTGTGGGTGATATAAATGATAATTTAAATCAAGACGACATCTCATATTCTAAAATAGATAAGAATAGTTATATTTTTGAAGGGAAGACTAACCTTAATGATCTTTACAGAGTACTTGATCTCAATGATCAAAGTGTTTTTGAAAAGAAAAAAGGAGATTCCGAAACTTTAGCAGGATTTATTCTTGAACAAGTTGGTTTTTTTCCAAAAAAAGGCTATTCAATTAAAGTTAATGGCCTCAAGTTTACTATAAATGAAGTTGATAGAAAAAGAATTAAAAGAGTTAAAGTTAGTTTAAAAAAATAATGAAAAAATTATTTTTATTATTGCTTTTAATTTCAGCATGTGAACAGGTTTATTTGCCCAAACAAAAAGGATTTTTTGTTCATCAATTTTCCGTTCCAAACTATAGTAATATAATTTTATCCAACCGTAATATAGATAATCCTTGTTTTTATAGCTTTCAAGTAAATAAACTATCTCAAGTGGAATTTGATGAAAATTGTAATTCTGTTATTAAATATGATTTATTAAAGTCAGAAGTATTTTTAACCAATATAAAAATTGACAATAATTTAGAGTTAGTTAGTTTAGATTTTAATAACAGAATAATAGAGAATTCTTTAAAATCTAGCGTAATAAAATCTAGTGAATTTAATGATGTAAATAAAAAAGTATATGCTAAGTATTTTACATTTATAGGAAACAATCCCTCTAACACTCATTTTTACATCACAGATTCAATATCGAACTATATAAGTGGATCACTTTATTTTGATTCGAAACCAAACTACGATTCACTATTCCCATCAATTCAGTATATGAATAATGATATTAAAAAAATCATTCAAACCTTTAAATGGAATTGATTTTAAATGTCAAATAGAAATAAAAAGTGGTTATACTTAGTTATTCTTTCTATTGTTTGGGGAAGTTCTTATATTTTAATAAAAAAAACGCTAATAGGGTTGACTCCTCTACAACTAGGAAGTCTTAGAATTATTTTTACCACTATAATATTGCTATTCATAGGGTTTTCATCCTTAAAAAAAATTCCTAAAAATAAATGGAAATGGATTTTTTTAACCGGATATATTGGCTCTTTTTTTCCTTCTTTTTTATTTGCTTTTGCTCAAACTGAAATTGATAGTGGAGTTGCAGCAATTTTAAACTCACTAACTCCGTTGGCTACACTTATAATTGGTTTAGGATTTTTTAAATTTATTATAGATTCAAAGCAAATTGTAGGAGTTATAATTGGGTTAATCGGTTCTTTTTTGCTTATTTATGAAGGATCGACAATTAATCCAGATCAAAATTTATTGTTAGTGGCGTTCATTATAGCGGCTTCAATATGTTATGCCTCATCTGTAAACATTTTAAAAGCTCATTTACAAGAAGTGCCTGCAATCTCTATTGCTTTAGGTAATTTTCTTTGCATTCTTCCTCCAGCTTTAATCATACTTTTTAGTTCAGGTTTTTTGAATATCAATTTCGCTGAAAGTCCTGAAGTGCAAAACTCTCTTTTTTATATTTTAATTTTAGCAATATTTGGTAGTGCATTTGCTAAAGTATTATTTAATAGATTTATTCAAATAGCTTCTCCAGTTTTTGCTTCCTCAGTAACCTACACCCTTCCAATTGTCGCTATAATGTGGGGATATCTTGATGGAGAATCTATTAATAATCGTCAATTATTAGCAACGGCAATTATTTTAGTTGGAGTTTATTTAGCGAATCGTAAGACAACGACTACTTAAAAAAACTATCGTCTATCTCCTCATTAAATTTTATAGATGAAATTTCAAAAACAACCGTTTGAGGCCCGGATGTTATTTCCCTTTTATAAGGAAATAAAACCCCCTCTATTTCCTTGTAATTAGAATATTTAGTTGTCGATGTTCTTTCATTGCCAGCTACATTGACAGTCTCCTCTTTTATTATTAGTAAATTAGTTGCAGCATCATAGTATCTAAAGGACTTTCCATTTACTTTGATTTTATATAAATCTTTTCCGTCAATTGGATTCAAACTAATTATTTCCATTTTATTTGAATCAAGATAAGTTTCTTCAAAAAGTCCTAATTTTTCTTTTTCTGAATTAATTTGATCTTCCTCAAAAGGAATTTTTTGTCCCATTTGTTCTATATAGCCATTTTCTCCATCAAACTTTTGAGACATTAAAGTCCCCATTCCCTCAACAGTCATGACTAATGAGTTTAAATTAGGGTGTTTTTGTTTAATTTCTGCTGTAGGAGAAAAAGGTGCGTTTTGAATTTTCACAGTGGCAATAGTAGAAATACTTTTGATTTTATTTATTTCATCAAGCCCTCCAATAGCATTAAGATAGTTTTCGAATATTGTTTTTACGTTAACCTCTTTGCTAATTTTTTTATTAAGAATAGGCTTCTCTACTTGATTTCCATATTTATCAAAAAATAAGATTGGTATAATTTTATTTTCAAAACTAATTTTTTCAAGTTTATTAATTAATTCACTTCCTTTTCCTGTGATTATAATTTGACCTTTATCAATTTGAAAATATTTTTTTGAAACTCTAATGATATCTTCTTTAGAAACTTTATTAATGTTTGATAAATAGTTTTTATAAAAATCTTTATCTAAGCTTTGTGTTTTAATGTTCAGAGCATAATTAGCTATTGTTGATGGACTTTCAGAAGATAAAACAAAATTTCCGACGTATTTTGCTTTAACATCCGAAAGCTCTTTATCGCTTACATTAATAGTTTTAATTTTTTTAATTTCATTCAATAATTCAACTACAGCGCTATCAGTTACTTGAAATCTAGTAGATGTAGAAGCTCTAAATCTAGATTTAGTGTATTTACTTGAACCAATTGAAGATCTAGCAGCATATGTATAGCCTTTAGTTTCTCTTATTTGCTTTTCTAATCTATTTTCAGGCCCTCCACCCAAAATTTTATTGGATACAATTACAGGAAAATAATCAGGATGATTCATCGATATGTCAACTAAATTTTGATAAACTATTTCAGATTGAATAGCATTTGATACATCAATAAAGTTTATACTTAGTTCATTGATATCTGATGGTATTTTCCAATTTGAGGTGTTTAATTCTCCTTTCTTCCATCCAGAAAATAGATTTCTGATCATTTTCCTAGTTTCATTAGGATTGAAATCACCAATTATTACCAAGTAAGAATTGTTAGGAATAAAGTTTTCTTTATAATATTTTTTTACATCTTCAAAAGAGATATTATTGATAGATTCTTCGCTAATGAATTTTCCGCTTGGATGATCTTTTCCATAAGCTAACACGCTTTCTACTCTTCTGGCTATTGCGGTTACGCTTTTTGAATTTGATTTTATTCCTTCTAGAGTTTTAGTCTTTTCTTTATCAAATTCTTCAGCTGAAAAAAGAGGGTTTAAAGCGCCATCAGCCATCATTTCTAGCACTTTAGGAAAGAATCTTGATAATGACGATGCATAGGCCCCTTCTGCATTTACACTTAATGTTGCGCCAAGAAAATCTATTTCTTCAATAAAAGTGTCTTTTGTAATTGATTGGGATCCTTTTCCAAGCATACTAGAGGTTAAGGAGTAAATACCGTTTTTTGAACTTCCAATCTTAGGCGGGTTGTCTATTAAGAGACTTGCAGATACTCTAGGAAGTTTATGATTCTCAACCATTAGTACTTTTAAGCCATTTTTCAACTCAAATTCTATAGGGGTTCCAAGTTCTATGGTAGGCGTTGGTCCCGAAACAGGCATTTTAGATCGATCGACTTGACTAAATGCGATAGAAAAGAATAATAATAATGAGATGTTTAAATATAATTTTTTCATGTTATTGATTGTTTTTTTTAGGCAAATATTTTAATTCTAATCTTTGATTTTTATTTAAATACTTGTTGGCGACTTTTTGTATTTCTTTTCTAGTAATTGATTTGTAAATTTCAATTTCACTATTAATTAAATTAACATTTTCATATAACATATGGTATCTGGCTAAAGAGTTTGCAATCCCACTGATTGTAGAATTAGAACTCACATACTGGCTTTCAAAAATGTTTTGAAGTTTTTGAAAATCTCTTTCTGAAATTAATGCACTTTTTATTTTATCTATTTCTTCGTCAATTTCTAAAGTCATATCAGACAGGCTAGTTTCTCCAAGAGGCAAGCCTCCAATCAGATAAATTCCGTAATCTTCTTGAGAATTATTGGAAGCAAATACCTGAAGAGCCATTTTTTTATCATCAACTAATTTTTTATAAAGAACTGAGCTTTCGCCATTGCTTAAATAAGTTGAAATCATATCTAAAACTCTTGATTCTCTTGTTTTCATTGACGGGATTCTGTAAGCAAGAATTTTAGCTGGAATCTGTATATTTTCATCAAATGCTTCACTGAATATTGTTTTTGTAATAGGATTTTCTTCTGGGAAATCTCTTTTAATTTCATTACCACGTTTAATACTACTAAAATATTTTTTTATTAATAATTTTGTTTGAGCGATTTCGAAATCCCCAGCAATTACTAACACAGCATTGTTTGGTACATGGAATTTTTTATTGAATGCTTCAAAATCTTCAAGAGTAGCAGAATCTAAATGATCCATTTCTCCAATAACGGTGCCTTTGTATGGGTGTACCTTAAATATTTCTTCTTGAATTATATCAAAAAGCTTTGCATATGGGCGATTTTCTCCTCTTCTTTTTTCTTCTTTTACTACTTCTTTTTGCGTATCTATTCCAATTTGATTTATCACTGAGTTTAACATTCTTTCAGATTCAAGCCATAGAGATAATTCTAAATTATTTGAAGGGAAGACAACGTAATAATAAGTTCTGTCAGCTGTTGTGTTAGCGTTAAAAAATCCTCCATTGGAATTAACTATAACATCCCATTGTCCTCTTTCAATATTTTCGGAACCTTCAAAAAGTAAATGTTCGAAAAAATGAGCGAACCCAGTTTTACCCGGACTCTCATCTTTAGCTCCTATATGATACATTACTGAAGTTGTAATAACGGGAGTTGAATTGTCTTGATGTAAAATTACATCTAATCCATTCTCTAAAGTGTATTTTTCAAATTCTACAGATTGAGAAAAAGAGTTACTTATATAGACTAAGCTTAAAAGTGATAAAAAAATAAGATTTTTCATTTTAAAAAATTTTGAACAACAAATCTATAAATTATATTATTACCACAATAATCTACCCTATTTTTAAGCTTCTAATCTTTTTTTATTGAAGCACACATATTATTATTTATAAATTTATTGTTATATAAGATGAATCCTTGTATATTTGCACACGTTTTTGATTAAAAAAATAAATTATGTACGCAATAGTAGAAATAGCCGGTCAACAATTTAAAGTTGAGAAAGATCAAAAAGTCTTTGTAAATAGACTTGAGGGAAAAGAAGGTTCGAAAGTTACTTTTGACAATATATTATTGCTAGACAATGCTGGGAAAATTGCTTTAGGTGATCCTTCTTTAAAGGGTGCAAGTGTAGAGGCAAAAATTTTAAAGCATTTAAAAGACGATAAAGTAATTGTTTTTAAGAAAAAACGAAGAAAAGGATATAAAGTAAAGAATGGTCATCGTCAACTTTTGACTGAAATCATGATTGAAAATATTTTAGAAAAATCAAAAAAGACTCAAACGAAAGCTAAAGAAGAAGTGAAAATTTCTGAAACAAAAACTGTTGCTTCTAAAACTGAAAAGGCTCCTGCTAAAAAAACAGCTGTAAAAAAACCAGTTGCTAAGAAACCAGCTGCTAAAAAAGTAGTTGCAAAAAAGACAGTGAAAAAAGCTTAATTAAAATATTATAAAATGGCTCATAAAAAAGGTGTAGGTAGTTCAAAAAATGGTAGAGAATCAGAATCGAAAAGACTAGGTGTCAAAATTTTTGGTGGTCAAGCTGCTATAGCTGGAAATATTATTTTACGCCAAAGAGGAACTCCTCATAAACCAGGTGAGAATGTTTATGTTAGTAAAGACCACACTTTACATGCTAGAGTTGATGGTATCGTTAAATTTACTAAAAAGAAAGACAACAAATCTTTTGTTTCTATTGTTCCTTTCGAAGCTTAAGACTTTATTCTAATTCATATCGAATGTATTTATTAAAGATCATATTAGTTTAATAACTTGAGCTATGCCTTTATATAAACACTCTGAAATTATTCCTAATACATTTCTACTAATTTGGGAAATTACGGAGACTAAAAACATGTTGATAAAAAATTTAAAAAACATCAATCAACTTACTCTTAAATTAAGTCATCTAAAAAGTAATTCTCATAAATTACAATTTTTAAGTAATCTTCAGTTGATGAAGCTCAAGAATATATCTTTTGAAGATTTAGACTATAACGTAAACGGTAAGCCAGAACTTGAAAATAGATATATTTCCTTGTCTCATTCGTTTGATTACTCTGCAGTTACTGTTTCTGACAAAAAAGTTGGTGTTGATGTTGAGAAATTTAGATCAAAAATTTCAAAAATTTCACATAAATTTATAAGTGCCAATGAAATAAATTTAATTGGAGATCAATCTATTGAAAATTTAACTAAAGTTTGGACAATTAAAGAAGCTGTTTATAAGGCCTTTGGTTTTAGTGGTATTGATTTTAAAAAAAATATAGCTATAGAATCTATTAATAAAAGATTTACTAAAGCTTTTGTTAAAATTAATATTGATGATGAATTTGAATCATATAATATAGAGATCTTTAATTTTTCGCAATACATTTGCTCCGTTGCGATTCAATCAACATAATCGATGTATGATTTTTTAAACTTAATGTTCGAACAGTATTCTCAATATCAATCTATAGATATTGCCTTAGAGATTATTGCTGTTTTTTTAGGAATTTCCAGTGTTTGGTTTTCAAAAAACAATAATATTCTTGTATTTCCAACAGGCATGATATCAACTGCTATTTTTATTTATTTGCTTTATAAATGGGTTCTTTTAGGTGATATGATTATTAATGCATATTATTTTGTCATGAGTATTTATGGCTGGTATATATGGACTAGAAAAAAAGATAATTCTGTAACCCAAATTACATTTATAAACTCTAAAGAAAAGAAAGTATCCATTATTATTTTCGTGTCATCTCTAATGTTTATTTATTTAGTTTATGTATATTTTGATAAGTGGGACAGTGTTACAGCTTATATAGATAATTTAACAACGGCAATATTTTTTGTAGGAATGTGGTTGATGGCCAAAAGAAAAATTGAAAATTGGATTTTTTGGATTGTCGGAGATATTATTTCAGTTCCTCTATATTTCTATAAAGGATTAACTTTTACAAGCTTACAGTATTTAATCTTTACTTTTATCGCAATTGCAGGCTATTATTCATGGAAAAAAACCTTAAACAAATCTCATCAAACTGCCTAAAAGTAGTTCTTTTTGGCCCTGAATCCTCTGGAAAAACCACCCTTTCTAGAGAATTAGCTAATTATTATAACTCTTATTGGGTCGAAGAATATGCTCGTGATTACCTGCAGAATAAATGGGATAAAGAAAAAAAAACATGTGAATTAAAAGATATTATTCCGATTGCTTATGGACAAATTAATTTAGAAAATAAATTTTCAAAAAAAGCCAACAATCTTTTAATCTGTGACACAGATTTATTAGAAACTAAAGTTTATTCTGAAACCTATTACAATGGATTCTGTGACCCTCTTTTAGAAAAACATGCAATTCAGAATAAATATGATTTATATATTTTAACTGACATAGATATTCCTTGGTTTAAAGATGATCTAAGAGACAGACCAAACAATAGAAAAGAGATGTTTAATTCCTTTAAAGAAGCTTTAATTAAATATAAAAGACCTTATATTTTAGTTTCTGGAGATCTAAATAATAGAATCCAAACTTCAACAAAAGAAATAGATAAATTATTAAATAATATTTAAATCTATTTCTTTTTAACGTATATTTGAGTTTAAATTGAATGGGGTGCTAAGGCTGAGATTATACCCAACGAACCTGCCATGTAATGCTGGAAAGGGAAATTGTTATCTACACAAAGTATATCCTATTTTTTATAACAAATTTAAATATGAAAAATTCCATATACTTTTTATCATTAATAATATCTTTTAATTTATTTTCTCAAGAAAAAATATTGGATACTCTGCAAGGAACTAAACAAAACTTAGATGAAGTTATTGTTGAATCTATTCGTGTCAAATATTCCTCACCATTTAGTCATTCTAATATTTCTAAAACTGAATTATCTTTAAAAAACCTAGGTCAAGATTTGCCAATTTTATTAAATTTTTTACCTTCTGTAGTTACAACATCAGATGCAGGAGCGGGTATTGGATACACAGGAATTCGTATTAGGGGAGTAAGTGCTCAGTCTACAAACATTACTATTAACGGTATTCCTTTTAATGATACAGAATCTCTAGGAACTTATTGGGTAAATTTACCAGATTTTACTTCATCCATTGAGAGTTTACAAGTTCAAAGAGGCGTAGGCACATCAACAAATGGTTCAGGCGCATTTGGAGCGAGTATCAACATATTAACAGATGCTGTTTCTGAAGATGCATATGCAGAGATTTCGAATTCTGTTGGCAGCTACGATACTTATAAAAACACAGTTAAATTTAGTTCAGGAAAATTAAATAATGCTTTTGAACTTTCAGGAAGATTATCTAAAATTGATTCTGATGGATATATTGACAGAGCATTTTCAGATTTAAAATCTTATTTCTTGCAAGGATCTTATCTCAAGGGCTCCACATTTATAAAAGCTTTGGCATTTGGAGGTCACGAGAAAACATATCAATCTTGGAATGGTGTTTCAAAAGATCAAATTTTAGAAAATAGACGTCAGAATCCTTACACTTATGAAAATGAAATTGACAATTATAAACAAGATCATTACCAATTTCATTGGAACGAAAAGTTAAATCAAAGTTGGTCAACTAATATTGGTTTAAATTATACTTATGGTCGTGGATATTTTGAACAATTCAGAAAAGACGATTCTATTAAAACATATGGTGGAATTGTAGAATCGGATTTAGATGCTAATGGACTTAAAACAGAGACAACGGATCTGATAAGAAGACGTTGGCTTGACAATAATTTCTATGTATTAAACGCATCAGTAAATTACCAAAGCACTGATTTAAATATGACTTTCAGTAGCTTATATAGCACTTACAGTGGAGATCATTTTGGTGAAGTAATATGGGCTCGTCAATTTGGAAAAAACGCATCAATAAGAGATCGTTATTATGAGGGAAATGGAAGGAAAACAGATTTCAGTATTTTTACAAAAGCATCTTATTTATTGAACGAAAAAACAGAACTTTATGGTGATCTTCAACTTAGAAATGTTGGTTACAAAACTATTGGATTAACCTCAGATTTAGTTAATATGGTTATTGATCAGTCTTATAGTTTTTTTAATCCAAAGTTTGGTTTGTCATTCAAACTAAACTCAGACTCTATTCTTTATGGATCTTATTCAAGAGCGAATAGAGAGCCAAGTAGAAGTGATTACGAGAGCAATCCTAATATAAAGCCAGAACAGTTAAATGACTTTGAATTAGGATGGCGTTATAGGAAAAATGGATTAAAATTGAATTTAAACTCTTATTACATGCTGTATAATGAGCAGTTAGTGCTTACAGGAGCGTTAGATGATGTCGGAACTCCGATAAGAGAAAACACTGGTTCAAGTTATAGAATTGGTATAGAGGCTGATCTAAATATAAAGTTGTCGGATTTTTTTACTGTTAATTCTAATATGACACTTAGTTCAAACAAGAATAAACAAATTTTATCTCGAAAAAATGGTAAAATTTTTGATTTTGGTAAAACAAACATCTCATTTTCACCAGAACTTATGACTTCAAGCTCAATTATATTTTGCCCTAAAGATAATTTTACCCTAAGTATTTTATCAAAATATGTTGGTGATCAGTATATGGGAAATTCAGATGCGATTAATTCAAAACTTGAAAGTTATTTTGTAAATGATTTTAATATTTCATACGAAATAAATCCAAATCGCATTTTTAAAGCCATAGTAATTTCAGGATTAGTTAATAATATTTTTGATGTTGAATACATCTCTAATGGATATTATTATACTTACGATGACACATGGTCTAGCCCTGGACAAGTTAAAACATTAGATGGTGCAGGTTACTATCCTCAGGCAACAAGGAACTTTTTACTTGGTTTGACACTAAAATTTTAAAATACTAGAGTATTTTTAATAAATAAAGTTATATTTTTACACTCTTGAAAAAAACAATAAGCTTATTTCTTTTATGCATTTTAAGCCTACCTACCTTATTTGGCTTAAATCATGTTATTTCTGAGGATCATATTGTTTGTCACGATCAAAAAACTCATTTTCATGAGAAAGAAATAGAATGTTCTACTTGCGATTTTTTAAGATTAAATTTTGATTATAGCTCAAATGAATTTAAATATTCATACAATCAATTATTTTTTTCTAAAGAAGTTATAATTGTTCAAAAAGAGACAACCTCTTTTTCTTTCATTAATTGTTTTTATTTAAGAGGACCACCCTCAAATTATTTGTTTTCATAAGTATCAAAATAGTTCAAATAAATACAAATTAAATAAATAATAATGAAAAAATTATATACATATGCTGTAGTGGCATTACTTTTATTCTCTTCCTGCTCTAAGGACGATCCAATAGCTGTAAACGAAGAGGAAGTTATAACTACTATGATTGTAACACTTGTTCCAAGCGATGCGTCTACCAATGTCACTCTAAAAACTCAAGATCTAGATGGAGATGGTCCAAACGCACCAGTTGTTACTGTTTCAGGCGATTTAAAAGCATCCCTTACCTACTCAGGTAGTGTTAAATTTCTAAACGAAACTGAAACTCCTGCTGAAGATATCACATTAGAAGTTGAGGAAGAAGCTGATGACCATCAATTATTTTACACTGTAGGTTCTGGCTTAACAATGGGAGTTGCATCTACTAATAATGATTCAAATGGCAATCCTTTAGGAACTAAATTTGATGTTAAAAGTCTTTCAGCAAGTTCTGGAAAGTTAACATTTACTTTAAGACACAAGCCAAAAAAACCAAATACAGGTTTAGCTGATGCTGGTGGAGATACAGATATTGAAGCTACTTTTGATATAGTTATAGAATAACAGCCATTTTTTATAGAGTTATTCTATCTTAATATACATGTCAAATTTTATTAATTTTAGAAAAGGTAATTTTAATTTAAATATGAAATTAAAATTACCTTTTCTAATATTTTACTTTCTAGTGCTTTCATCTCTAGAAATTCATTCTCAAAATTGTAGTTATAATTTTAGTGGAACTGTTATGGACTTACATGATGAATCTCCACTTTCAAATGCTGTTATAAGTATTGAGGGATTAGATCAAAATATTTTAAGTGATGAAAACGGGTTTTTTGAATTTGTTGGACTTTGTCAGGAAAACTACAAAATTACAATTTCTCATCTAAAATGTAAATCTAAATCACTATCAATTAACCTTAATGGTAATCTGGAAAAAGTTATAAAATTAGAACATCATATAAATGAGCTCAACGAAGTGATTGTTTTAGGAGACTCAAATAAAAGATCAAAAACCATTTATGAAAATAAAATTTCTAAAGAAATAATTGACGATAATTTTAATTCTAATCTTGGTGATATTTTAAAAAATGTTTCTGGAATTTCATCCATTAATTCAGGAAATTCCATTGTAAAGCCAATTATTAACGGTTTGTACGGTAGTCGAGTTGATATATTAAATAACGAAGTTAATATACAGGACCAACAATGGGGTATTGAACATGCTCCAAGTATAGATATTAATTCTGCAGGAAATATATATGTAATTAAAGGTGCTGGAGCTCTTCAATATAGTGGTAGTGCAATTGGTGGTATTGTTATAGCTGAACCGTCGAAAACTTTTTTAATAGATAGTTTATATGGAAAAACTTTAATTTATGGGGGAAGTAATGGTGAAGGTGGCTCAATTGTATCTAAATTAACAAGAACTTATGAAAGTGGATGGTTCTCTACATTACAAGGAACTTTAAAAAGATTTGGAGATTTTAATGCTCCAGATTATATAATGAGTAATACGGGATTTATTGATAAAAGTGCCTCTTTTCAAATTGGATTAAACCGTTTTAATTATGGTTTTGAATTTTTTTTATCTTCCATAAATAATGAAATAGGAATTTTACAAGCCTCTCATTTACATACTGCTGGGGATCAAATTAGAGCAATAAATAGTGACTCTATTTTGTATGTTGATGATTTTACTTATAAAATAAATGCTCCTAAGCAAAAGGTAACTCATAACTTGATTAAGTCTAAAGTTTACAAAAGATTTCAAGGATTTGGAAAAGCAACTTTACAATATCATTTTCAAAATAACAAGAGATTAGAATTTGATATTAGAAGAGGAATTAATAAAAATACAGCATCAACTGATTTGAGACTTAAAACACATACGTTGATAATAGATTTTGACTCTAGTTTTTCAGATAAATTTTATTTTAAATTTGGGATAAAAGGAGAATTTCAAAATAATTTCCCAAATCCGGAGACAGGAGTTAAAAGAATAATTCCTGATTATGATAAATATGATTTTGGAAGTTATGTCATATCCAATATAAAATTAAATAAAAATTGGTTGTTGGAGGGTGGTATAAGATTTGATTATTCCAAAATTGATGCATTAAAGTATTATAGAAAATCGTTTTGGGAATCTAGAAACTATAACAAGATATATCAAGATATAGTTGTTAAAGAATTAAGTAATCAAGTGTTGACTAATCCAAAACGAAATTTTAATAATTTCTCTGCCACGATTGGATTATCAAAAAAAGTAAACATATTTAATAGTGTATTACTAAATTATTCAATTGGATCTAGGGCTCCTAATCCCTCCGAACTTTTTAGCGAAGGATTACATCATTCGTCCGCTAGAATAGAACTTGGTGACTTAAGTTTTAGTTCTGAAAAAAGCCACAAAGTAGGATTGACGCTATCACACACAAAGAATAATATAAGGATCACATTTAATCCATACATAAATTCAATTGTTGACTTTATCTTTATCAATCCAATAGAAATTCAACAAACAGTTAGAGGAAGTTTTCAAGTTTGGGAATACATGCAAACTAATGCTCGTATTTGGGGAATTGATAGCGATATAAGTTATGATTTTATTGAAAAATTTACTTTAAAAAATCAAATATCTTTTTTAAGAGGGATTGATACATCTAATGATATCCCCTTGATTAATATGCCTCCTTTAAATTTGAAAAATGAAATTTTATATAAAAATTCAAAGTTTCATAATTTAATTCTTTCAATTCAAAGTGATTACATTTTTAAACAAAATGAATTTCCTAATAATAATTTTGAAGTATTTGTTCCTACTACCGGAAAAATGGAATTAGTAGATGTTAGTTCATCTCCTGAAGCTTACCATTTATTAAATTTCAGATCTACTATTGAACTAAGTACAGAGAATAAATCAAAAATAAAAATAGGACTTAGCATAAATAACTTGTTAGATAAATCATATAAAAACTATCTTAACCGTATGCGTAATTATTCACACGATTTGGGTAGAAATATAATGATTAATATTAATGTGAATTATTAACTCAATTGGATATTCGAATTGAATTGCCATTTTTTTCTGAAAAATAAGAAAGCATTGGGTAATTGTTTCCATTTCCAACTGACAGGATTTGTCCAGTTGCTAAACTATAATTGAAGTTTTCGCATTTACAAGAAGACAGTACTCCCTTAATGTCCATAGTTGAGCAATCTGAGGGGAAATGATTTGGACAGCTTGCCTCCCAAGCCATGATTTGCTCATTAATATTAAAAAGTAATAAGCCCTTTATTCCTCCTGATTGTAAATAAATAGAACCTCCACTATACTTTAGGTTATCATACTGAGGAAGGTTTAAATTTATTACTTTTTCAAAAGAGATATCTTGGAGATAAGGGTTGTTGTTTAATTGATTTTTTGAACAAGAGGATGTCCCAAAAAATATTAATAATAATAAAAACCTATAGTAATTCATTACTTGATGAAAATAAGCAAAAATTAATACACTTAATAATTTTGTATATTTGTTTTATATCCCAATTATGAGGGATTTTTTGTTTTAAATATATAACGATGAGTGATGTTTCTTATTATACGAAAGAAGGTTTAAAAAAACTTAAAGATGAATTAAGTTATCTTAAAGACGTTGAACGCCCTAATGCCTCTAATGCAATTGGAGAGGCAAGAGACAAAGGCGATTTAAGTGAGAATGCTGAATACGATGCCGCTAAAGAAGCTCAAGGAATGTTAGAAATGAAAATTTCTAAAATGGAAGAATTTATGTCAAATGCTAGATTGATAGATGAATCAAAACTTGATACTTCAAAAGTTTTAGTTCTTTCTAAAGTTGTGATCAAAAACCTGAATAATCGAATGCAAATGAATTACACTTTGGTTGCAGAGAGTGAAGCTGACTTAAAATCAGGAAAAATTTCTGTTAATTCGCCAATAGGAAAAGGATTGTTAGGAAAAAAAATAGGAGAAATTGCAGAAGTTACTGTTCCTAATGGCATATTAAAGTTTGAAATAATTTCAATAGATAGATAAAGTTTTGGCCTCAATTTTTACTAAAATTATTAATAAAGAAATTCCCTGCTATAAAGTAGCTGAAACTGAAAATTGTTTAGCTTTTCTGGATATTAATCCAAATGCAGAAGGACACACATTATGTATTCCTAAAAAAGAAATAGACAATATATTTGATTTAGATACAGAGTTGTACAATGAATTAATGTTGTTTTCTAAAAAAGTTGCAAAGGCTTTAAAAAAAGCTGTTCCATGTGAAAGAATAGCAATGTCAGTTATTGGTTTAGAGGTGCCACATGCCCATATTCATTTGATTCCAATTAATGAAATGAAAGATGTTACTTTTGTAAATAAAAAAAAATTTTCTGAAACTGAATTTAAAGAAATTGCAGAAAAAATAAAGGCTAGTTTTTAAATTAGAGGAATACTAATTACTATTTCAGTTCCTTTGTTATTTCCAGATTTTTTTAAATAAATTTCTCCATTATGTTGTTTTGTAATTATTCTTTTAGCTAAAGACAATCCTAAACCCCAACCTTTATTTTTAGTAGAGAAACCAGAATTAAATATTTTCTTTTTGTAATTTTCATTTATTCCTGTTCCATTGTCTTTAATGGAAATGTCAACTTTATCTTTTGATTTTAGTATAGTAAATTTAATAGTTCCTTTTCCCTTCATAGAATCAATACTGTTTTTAACTAAATTTTCAATAACCCAATCAAAAAGCGTTTTATTTATTAGGCTCTTTACACTGTCATTAATTGGATGAAATTCAAATCTTATTAATGAAGAATTTCTTTTTTTTAAATAATTAATGATTTTTTCTAAGATTTCATTAACATCTTCTTCTTTTAGAATTGCTTTATTCCCAATTTCAGAAAATCTATTTGTAATTTTCTTTAGTTTATCTAAATCTTTTTCGATTTCTATAGTAATACTGTTTTTTACTTTTTCATCTTTAAGAATAGTTAACCAACCCAATAAAGATGACAGCGGCGTAGCAATTTGATGAGCTGTTTCTTTAGCAAAAGAAGCCCAAACTTTATTATTGTTGGACTCTACAGTTGATTTAAAGTAATTTAATGTTATTAGTAAAAACAATATTCCAACAATTAAAAGAGCTATGGGGTAATACTTTAATTTATTATAAGTTGAAGAATTACCATAATATAATTTTTGACTTATTGTGTTATTAAACTGAACTTCAATTGGTTGATTTTCTTTTGAAATTTTACTTAATACAGACTTCAGTCGATTTGAATCTATAGATTTAGTGGCATCTTGAAAAATATTTTTATGTGACAAGATTTTACCTTTACTATCAACTTGAATGATAGGATTTTCAAAATTCTTAGTTAAAATCATAAACGCTAACTCTCCTAAGTTATCTTCCAGATTTTTATTTTCAATAAAATTTTGTTGAGCAATAGCCCATAATTCAATTTTTTTTCTCTCTTCTTCCTTAGTAAAATCTATAATCTTAATTGTATTGATTAAAATTAGGGAAACACCAATTATTAGTCCAATTAAAAGAATAATTCTAATTACTTTTCCGTTAGATTTGTTGTTTATCACAATTTGTTAATATTATCTAATATAAAAGTTTTTTTTCCTTTACTTAAGCTCAAAAAATTATTTATTTTTAGATAATAATTATTATAACATGGACATATCAGGAAAATTAAAATTGGTTAACGAGACTAAAGAGTACGGAAGTAATGGATTTAGAAAACGAGAGGTTGTCGTTACAACAGAAGAACAATATCCGCAAGATCTTTTAATTGAATTTATTCAAGATAAATGTGATTTATTAAATTCTTACAAAGTAGGAGATTCTGTAAAAATTGATATAAATTTAAGAGGAAGAGAATGGGAGAGTCCTCAAAAAGAAATAAAATATTTCAATTCGGTTCAAGGGTGGAGGATTGAAAAATTAGTTCCGGACTCTGGAACTGACGGAATTCCCCCTGTTCCACCAGCTGAAGCTTTTCAACCTGCTGATAAAATCAATGAAAATGAGCCTGATGATCTGCCATTTTAAATAAAATGTACCAATTAACCAGTCAACATGTTTTTCCTTCTGCATTGTCTGCTAATAAAGAAGGTGTTGTTGCTGTAGGAGGTGACTTAAGTCCTGAAAGAATTTTAATTGCTTATAAAAACGGTATATTTCCTTGGTTCGAAAATGATGATTTTTTAGCTTGGTGGAGTCCAGACCCAAGAATGGTTCTGATTCCTGAAAAATTAATAATCTCAAAATCAACTAAAAAAATTCTAAAAGACAATCCTTTTAAAATTACATTTAATAGATCTTTTAATGAGGTAGTTAATGCCTGTGCCAAAGTTAAAAGATTTGGTCAAGATGCTACTTGGATTACAAGTGGTTTGAAAAAATCTTTCAACACACTGCATAAACAAGGTCATGCTTTCTCTGTAGAAGTTTGGAAAGATTATGAATTAGTTGGAGGGCTTTATGGCATTGATCTTGGTGATGTTTTTTGTGGTGAAAGTATGTTTACTAAAGCCAACAATGCTAGTAAGATTGGATTTATTTTTTTAGTAAAAGAGTTAGTTAAAAATGGCTATAAATTAATTGATTGTCAAGTTCCTAGTGCTCACCTTAAGAGTTTAGGTGCTGAAGAGATTTCTAGATCAGACTTTTTAAAATACTTGTCCTAATTTTTTATTAATAATTTTTTCAAACTCTACAATACTTAATGCATCTTTTATATTAAAACCTCCAATCCTTTCTCGTTTTAACTTATACAGATAGGCACCACTTTTTAACTCTAAACCATAATCATTCGCCAGAGATCTTATGTAGGTCCCTTTACCACATTTTACTTTAAAGTGAACTTTGGGTAATTCTATTTTAGTGATTTTAAATTCTGAAATATTTATTTTTCTTTTTTTTAATTCAATAGTTTCCCCATTTCTAGCATATTCATAGAGTTTTTTGCCGTTTTGTTTAATTGCAGAATAAATAGGTGGAACTTGGAATTGATCTCCAATAAATTTATTTGTAGATTCTAATAAAATATTTTTATCAATATGTTCAATCGATTGCCTTGAATTAATTTCTGTCTCTAAATCGAACGATGGAGTAGTAGCTCCAAGATGAAATATTCCAGAGTACACCTTGTCCTGACCTTGAAATTCATCTATTTTTTTAGTCCACTTTCCAGTGCATAGTATTAATAAACCCTCAGCTAAAGGATCTAATGTTCCAGCATGACCAACTTTGATTTTTTTTAAATCGTATTGGGATTTTATTAACCACCTCACTTTATTAACTATTTGAAAAGAAGTCCACCCAACAGGCTTATTAATTAGCAACATCTTTCCTTCAATAAATGAATTTTTATTATAATCCATTAATTCAAAGAATAGGCAACAATAATAGATCCAACAATCCAGCAATAAATAGAGAAGTAATATAATTTACTGCTTTTAACAAGCCTTATCATCCATTTACAAGCAAATAGTCCAGTTATAAAAGCAGAAATAAACCCTATTAAAAGACTAAGAATATTAAAACTCTCAAGATTAAAGTCGTAATCAATCATTGATTTAAACATGCTTCCAAAAATTAAAGGAATTACCATGATAAATGAAAAACGAGCAGCTTTTTCTCTGTCTATCCCCATTATAACTGATGTAGCTATTGTTGCGCCACTTCTTGAAATGCCAGGCAATATTGCAATTGCTTGGGCTAATCCAATTATAAAACTATTCTTATAAGTAATTTCTTTCTTTTTTAGTTTTAAAAAATCAGAAAGAAATAAAAGTAAACCAGTAATATATAACATCGCTGCTACTAATATTAAACTTCCATTAAATAAAGAATTTATAAAATCCTCATAAAGTAGTCCAATAAAAACAGCAGGAATCATAGAAATCAGTATGGATAGCGAGAATTTCTTAGATTCATTCCATTTTTTTGTAAGCAAGCCTTTAAAAATATCTATTATGTCTTTTCTGAAAAAAAACATAGTACTTAATGACGTTGCAAAATGTAAAATAATAGTAAACAATAATCCCTCGTTTTTATCAAAAGAACTTCCTAAAATTACTTTTGATATTTCAATATGTCCACTTGATGATATTGGTAAAAACTCAGTTAAACCTTGTACTATGCCTAATAAAAAGGCTTCAAAATAGTCCATTTATTTTTTTGGATTTAAAAGAATAGCATAAACTTGAATTGCAAATCCAATTAAAACTAGAGTAGGTGCTAGTCTGATTCTTCTAAAATTATAAATTTCAGGATTAAAAACATTTGGATCGTCACTTCCTCCACCAGACATTAAAAGAAAACCTAAGGCAATAAAACAAAGCCCTATTAACATGACTAAATAGTTTTTTTTCTCAAAAATGAAACCTTCTTTTGTTTGATTAGTTTTTTTCATTAGTATAATTGTTCAATTTTTAGTTTCAAAAACTTTTGTGTAGCAAAGTAGGTACATATAGAGGTTATTAGAATACTGAAAATTAATATTGATGCAAATAAAGAGATTATTAAAGTAATATCACTAATCAAGTTTAATTCTTGATATAAATTTTCAATATAATATATCGAAAAAGAAAGAGATATTATTGCTATTAATGACCCAATTAATCCAAGATTTATATGAGTAGAAATAAAAGGTCTTCTTATGAAACTCTTTGTTGCACCAACTAACTGCATGGTTTTAATAGTCATTCTATTAGAATATATAGAAAGTCTAATTGATCCATTTATTATAATTATAGATACTATTAAGAAAAATGATGCCAATACTAAAACCCAGAATTTAATTTTAAGTAGATTATCATTTATTAAAGAAACAAGTGGCGCATCGTAAGATATTTCATCAATGAATTCTAATTCCGAAAATTCTTGAGAAATTTCTTTAAATATGGATGAGTTAACGAAGCTAAATTTCAAAAAAACATCAATTGAATTAAGTAAAGGGTTGCTTCCGTAAAAACTTAAAAAATTCTCTCCTATTTCATCTATTAATATTTCTGCTCCTTTTTCTTTTGAGATATAATTAATAGACTTGGTATAAGACTTTAGATTTAATTTTTTTTGTAACTGAATAGTTTCAATTTTTTTTGCATTATTCTTAAAATAAATTGTAATAGGAATTTTTTCTTTAAAGTCATTTGATATTTTTCTCGCATTAAATGCAATTAAAAAAAATGCTCCCATAATATACAATACAATAGATATACTAATGGTAACAAAAAAATATGACGAAAGTAATCTTCTGTTTTTAATCAAAATTTTTTATTTAATGAATTGTAAAAATAAGAAACCTTTTTAATTGTTGTTAACTCATTTAAACATTTCCTAGTTCATACAATAAATGTATTTTTGTGATTATTAATAAAGATGGCTTACGATTTTATAAATATTGAAGAAAAGTGGCAAAAGTACTGGTCAGGAAATAAGGTTTTTAAAGCTTATAACAACAGTACTCTTCCTAAGTATTATGTTATGGATATGTTTCCATATCCATCTGGAGCTGGACTTCATGTTGGACACCCTCTTGGCTATATAGCCAGTGACATATACTCCAGGTTTAAAAGACATAAAGGATTTAATGTTTTACACCCACAAGGTTATGACTCGTTCGGATTGCCTGCTGAACAGTATGCAATTCAGACTGGAAGACATCCATCAGAGACAACTAAAGAAAATATTTTAAGATATAGAAAGCAATTGGATAGATTAGGATTTTCATTTGATTGGTCTAGAGAAATTAGGACTTCAAATAAAGATTATTACAAATGGACACAATGGATGTTTATTAAACTTTATAATTCTTGGTTTGACTTAAAATCAAATAAAGCTAGGTCAATTGATGAATTGATTTCTGTTTTTGAAAAAAACGGGAATTATGAACTTAGCGCTTCCAAAAACGAGTCTTCTGAAGAATTTAATTCTAAGCGTTGGAATAGTTTTTCTGATCAAAAAAAAGAAAAAATCCTATTAGATTATAGAATGGCTTTTCTATCAGAAACCGAAGTGAATTGGTGTTCTAAATTAGGAACTGTATTGGCAAATGATGAAATAATTGATGGATTGTCAGAAAGAGGAGGTTATGAAGTAATTAGAAAAAAAATGACTCAATGGAGTATTAGAATTTCTGCTTATTCTGATCGTTTACTCTCTGGTTTAAATGATATAGATTGGCCTGATCCATTAAAGGAAATGCAAAGAAATTGGATAGGAAAATCAGAGGGGTCATTAGTTAAATTCGATATTTTAAATTTTGACAACCAAATTGAAGCTTTTACAACTAGACCAGACACAATTTATGGGGTAACTTTTGTTACCCTTGCACCTGAACACTCATTAGTAGAGCTAATTACAAAAGGCGAAAATAAAAATTCTGTAAACAACTATATTTTAGAATCTAGTAAAAAAACAGAAAGAGATAGAATGTCTGATGTTAAATCTATAAGTGGAGTGTTTACGGGAGCTTATGCTTTACATCCTTTAACAAATAATAAAATTCCTATTTGGATATCAGATTATGTTTTAGCAGGTTATGGAACTGGAGCAGTAATGGCCGTTCCTTGTGGTGATCAAAGAGATTATAATTTTGCTAATTTTTTTGACCTTCCTATAGTCAATGTTTTTAAAGACATAGATATTTCAAAAGAAGCTTTTAAGGAAAAAGATAATTTTGTTTTAACAAATTCAGAAGAATTAAACGGATTAGATTTTAAAAAAGGATGTCTATTAGCCCTTAAAAAATTAGAAAAATTAGATAAAGGATCACACGAAATAAATTATAAGTTAAGAGACGCTGTCTTTAGTAGACAAAGATATTGGGGAGAGCCATTTCCTGTTTATTATAGGAATAATATGCCCGTAATGATTTCTGAAAAGTATTTACCTATAGAGCTTCCAGATGTCGATAAATATCTACCTACAGAAGATGGAAAGCCTCCACTAGGAAATTCCTCTAATTGGGCTTGGGATACTTTAAATAATATAATTGTAAGCAACAACCTTATTGACAATGAGATTGTTTTTAGAATGGAACTTAATACTATGCCTGGATGGGCTGGAAGCTCATGGTACTTTAATAGGTATATGGACCCAACTAATAAAGATGAATTTGCATCAAAAAAATCTTTAGATTATTGGAAAGAAGTGGATCTGTATATTGGAGGAAGTGAACATGCTACAGGACATTTATTATACTCTAGGTTTTGGCAATATTTTTTATATGATTTAGGCTTAGTTCCAGTAAAAGATTATGCAAAAAAATTAATTAATCAAGGAATGATTCTTGGTAATAGCGCTTTTGTTTATAGATTAAATGGCACCAATACTTATATTTCTAAAGAACTTATAAATAGGCAACATGTTCAATTAATTCATGTTGACATTAGGTATGTTAATTCTAATGATGAGCTAGATTTAGAAAGTCTAAGAAAATGGCAGCCACAGTTTAAAGAAGCAAAATTTGAATTTGAGAACGATAAGTTTTTTGTCAAAAGAGAGGTAGAAAAAATGTCTAAATCTAAATACAATGTAGTAAGCCCTGATGAAATATGTGAAAAGTATGGGGCTGATACTTTAAGATTATATGAAATGTTTTTAGGTCCTATTGATCAGGCTAAACCTTGGAATACAGCAGGAATAACTGGGACTTTTTCGTTTCTAAAAAAGTTTTGGAATTTATTTCATGAAAATGAAAATTTCAATGTAGTTATTGATAAACCATCTAGTGAAAGCTTGAAAATTTTACATAAAACTATAAAGAAAGTTAATAAAGATATTGAGAACTTTTCTTTTAACACGTCAGTTAGCGCGTTTATGATTTGTGTTAATAGTTTGAGTGCAATAAAATGTAATAATAGATCAGTTTTAGAATCTTTAACCGTTTTATTATCTCCATTTGCTCCACATATTTGTGAAGAAATTTGGAGTAAACTAGGCCATAAGGAAACAATTTCTTTTGTCAAATATCCAGAGTATAATTCAGATTATATAAAAGAAGATAATATTGAGTACCCTGTTTCGTTTAACGGGAAGCTTAAGTTTAAATTAATTCAAGAATCTTCATTGGTTATTGATCAAATAAAACAAAACGTTATTAGCGATCAAAGAACTAATAATTTTTTAGATGGTCGTGAAATAAAAAAAATCATTATTGTTCCAGGAAAAATCATTAATATAGTTTGCTAATTATGAGTTTTAATATTGAATTGATAGGATTTATAGCAGCTATTTTAACGACAGTGGCTTTTATTCCTCAAGTTTATAAAGTTTGGCAAACAAAATCTGTTTCTGGCATGTCATTGACAATGTATTTAATATTTTTTTGTGGTGTATTGTTATGGCTAGTTTATGGGTTAATTATAAATAGCTTGCCAATGATTATGGGTAATGCAGTTACAATTGTACTGACTCTTATAATTCTTTATTTCTTATTAAGATCTAAATGGTCTAATTAATGGTAATCTGTCTATCGATTTGCTGTTCTAATGATATAAACGTTTCTGTTCTTGAAACACCTTCAATTGATTGAATTTGTTTATTTAATAATGACATAAGATGTTCATTGTCTTTGCACAACACCTTTATTAAGACACTCCAATTCCCAGTTGTGTAATGACATTCAAGTATCTCAGGTATTTTTTTCATTGCCTTTATAGCTTCTTTATTTTTTTCAGCTTTGTCAAAATATACTCCAATAAATGCTAAGGTTAAGTAGCCAAGAGCTTTAGGATTTAATTTTAAATGATGTCCTGAAATTAGATCAGATCTCTCAAGTTTTCTTAACCTTTGATGTATAGCAGCACCCGAAATACCAATTTTTCTAGAAATTTCTAAAATTGGCATTCTTGAATTATTTATTAATTCAAAAAGAATTTTTTTATCTATACCATCAATTCTCAAATCTTATTTATTTAAAATAATATCATTCGCAACTCTTTTACTTGAACCAGCAGTCCCTAATTTACTAATTAATTCATCATATTTAAGCAATAGATTTTTTCTTTTATTATTATCTAATATATTTTTTAATTCATTACTTATACTTTTTTTACAGCAATCACTTTGAATTAATTCCTTAACAATTTCTTCATTCATTATTAAATTAACCAATGATATGAATTTTATATTTACAAATATTTTTGCTAAAAAATAACTAAAAAAACTAGTCTTATAACACACAACTTGTGGGACTTTTAAAATTGCGGTTTCTAGAGTTGCAGTTCCACTTGTTACTATTGCTGCCTTAGATATTGATAAAATTTGATAGGTCTTATTGCTTATAATTTTAACATTTTTATTTTTAATTGATTTATTAAAAAATTCTGAACTTATATTAGGGGCCGCCGCTATAACAAATTGATAATCCTTAAAGTCATCAACAACTTCAATCATCACAGATAATATTTTTTTTATCTCTTGTTTTCTGCTTCCTGGAAGGATTGCAATAATAGGTTTACTATTGTTTAAATTATTTTTTTTAATAAAGTTTTCTTTTACATTTTTTTTAAAATCACTTATACTATCTAACAAAGGATGACCTAAATAATTGACTTTATAATTATGTTTATTTTCAAAAAATTCTTTTTCAAAGGGAAGAATTACATATAAATGATCAATATTTTTTTTTATTTCATGAATTCTCTTCTCATTCCAGGCCCAGATTTGGGGAGCTATATAATAGTATGTTTTAAAGTTGTTTTTTTTTGATTTGGCCCATTTAGCAATTCTTAGATTGAAACCAGGATAATCAATAAATATAATCTTATCAGGGTTGAACTTTAATATATCTTCTTTGCAAAATTTAATGTTATTTAGAATGCTTTTTAAGTTAATAATTACCTCGTAAAACCCCATGAATGCTAAATCGCTATAATGTTTTACAATATTAGCACCAGCTTTTTCCATTTTATTTCCTCCCCATCCCCTAATTTTTGCTTCTGAATCAACTTTGATTATTTCGCTAATCAAATTGGAACCATGTAAGTCACCAGACGCTTCGCCAGCTATTATATAATACTTCATGTTTAATTTATATTTTCCAATTATTTAACTTTTTAATATTAGAATAATCTGTCATATCAAATTTAACAGGAACTAGTGAGATATACCCATTTTTCAAAGCCCATTCGTCTGAGTCTTCTCCTTCATCTTGATTTATAAACTCACCTGTCAACCAATAGTATTCTTTTCCTTGTGGACTTTTTCTTTTATCAAATTTTTCAACCCAATGTGCTTTTGCTTGTCTACAGATTTTAATTCCTTTTATTTCGCTTTCTTTTAATTTTGGAAAATTAACATTTAAAGCATTTCCTTTGGGAATCCCTTCCTTAATGGCTGCTTTAGTTATTTTTTTTATAAATGGTTTTATTACATCAAAATCAGCATTCCATCTATAATCTAATAATGAAAATCCTATGGCAGGAATCCCCTCAATACTGGCCTCTAAGGCAGCACTCATTGTTCCTGAATAAATGACATTAATTGACGAATTTGATCCATGATTTACTCCAGAAACACAGATATCGGGTTTCCTTTTTAAAATTTCATTAACTCCCATTTTAATACAGTCAGCAGGTGTGCCCGAACAGGAATATTCAATTTGTGGTCCTTCATCTATTTTTATTGAATCACAATGTAATGTAGAATTGATAGTTATTGCGTGGCCCATAGCGGACTGAGGACTGTCAGGCGCTACTACTATGACGTCTCCTAATTCATTCATGACAGATATTAAAGCTCTTATTCCTGGCGCTGTAATTCCATCATCGTTCGTTACTAATATTAGAGGTTTTTTAGACATTTTTAAATTTTATTAAAAGTACTGAAAAGATTAGACCATAAGAATTTACCTTAGAGTCCATGTTTCATTAATTGTATCTCCTTTACTGCTAAGCCCTTTGTGACGCCATTCATTATTTATGAGTTCATAATTAAATTCCAAACTAAGCCCTGCTTTTGAGCCATCTTTAGAGAAGAATTCTATATTCTCAGAGTACTTTCCATCTGTAGTTGTATAGGTGCCGCCACCAGTCCCCATGAATTTCTTTGTCTCTGTATTGTAAGCAATCCACTGAAATCGAGTTCCAGATAAAATTTTCATTGTTTTTCTTGGTCTATCTGTATCTCTCAATTGTTTTTCGCCATCTCTTATTCTTCCTGACATAAGCCATGCACCATTAAGTTCACCTGGCTTTCCATTATCAACTCTTTGAAATTCCATTTCACTTCCAACAATTCTCATGCTAGAATCAGTAATTTCAACTTTAAAAGTGACTTCTGAGCCTACACGTTCAGGATTATCAGTATCAAATTCAACTTTTTCTGTAATGCTATTACCAATTAATTTCCATGTACCTCCATTTGAGTAAATAAACTTTCCGGTTTTTGCATTGTAAGTACTAATTGCTTGATAGCCATCTGAAAAAATAACTATACTCTTTAGTTCTTCACCTTTTTCCGAATTATGATACCTTTCCCATGCACCAACAAAACTTTGCGCATTAATGCTAATTGATAATTGAGTAAAAATCAATAATAAGAGTGTTTTTTTCATTTTATTTCATTTAAATAGGAGATTACTTTATCTGATGCTCCAAGATTACGTTTTATATATTCAAAATTAATTTCACCCATTTTATTTCTTTTATCATTGGACTGAATTAATTCAATGATTTCAGTTTCAAAAGAATCGAAATTATTGACAGTTTTAATTCCATTTAAATTGATTAATTCAGATACTTCTGGGAAATTTTTAAAATTTTTTCCAATTATTATTGGTATTTTATGAACTGCAGGTTCTAAGGTATTGTGTAATCCAGAAGTGCCCATTCCCCCTCCAACATATGAAATGTCTGCATAAGAATATAACTTAGTGAGTTGACCTATGCTATCAACAATAATTAAATTAATATTTTTAAAATTCTCAAAGTTTAATTCCGATAATAATATTGAATTTAATTCAATTTTATTTTGAAGTTCCTTTATATATTTTAAATTAATTTGGTGAGGAGCTATGATCCAGCAAGTGTTAGTTGATGTACAAGAATTTATAAATTTTATTATTAAATCATTATCTTCTTTCCAGGTGCTACCTGCTACTATACAGATTTTATTATTTTTAAAATCTTTTAAAAATGGAACTTCATTATTTTCATTTAATAACTCCATAACTCTATCATACCTAGAATCACCCATTACTGAACAATTATTGATATTAAATTTGCAAAGTATTTCTTTAGAACTATTATTCTGAACAAAAAAATGAGTAAATGAACGTAGCACTTTTCTCATCCAGAATCCATAAAATTTAAAAAACCAATGACTTTCTCTAAATACACCTGAAATTAAGTATGTAGGCGTATTTCTTTTATATAAAGATTTTAAATAATTTGGCCAAAATTCGTATTTAACAAAGAAAGCCATCTCTGGATTGATTATATCTAAAAACTTATTTACATTTTTATTTGTGTCTAGTGGAAGATAAACAGTTATATCACTAATTTGATTATTTTTCCTAGCGTTATATCCAGAAGAAGAGAAAAAGGAAAGTACAATTTTATGATTTTTATATAAAGACTTAATGTGCTTAAAAACAGGGAGTCCTTGCTCATATTCACCTAAAGAAGCTACATGAATCCAAATGTATTTTTCGTTTTCAGAAATTTCTTTTTCAAGTATTTGAATAACATTTTTCCTTTCATTAAAGAATTGTTTAATTTTTATATTAAAGAATTTAAGTATAGATAACATTATCTCTACTTTAATCATCAATAAATTATAAACGATATTCATATGATTTAATACTCTACTAAAGTAGTATTTTGTAAAGATATTTAATTTTAAACTCTGGATTTTATTATTTTTACAAAAAATCATTATATGAAAAAAATCCAAATGGTGGATTTACAGACTCAATATGAGTTTATAAAAGATAAAGTGGATAATTCAGTTTTAGAGGTAATGAAGAACGGAACATTCATTAATGGTCCTTCAGTTTCAGAGTTTCAAAGTAATTTAGAATCTTATTTAAACGTTAAGCATGTTATACCTTGTGCAAATGGTACCGATGCTCTACAAATTGCATTAATGAGTTTAGAGCTAAAACCTGGAGATGAAATAATCACATCTGATTTTACTTTTGCTGCAACTGTTGAAGTAATCGCTTTATTAAGTTTGACACCAGTTTTAGTTGATGTTGATATCGATACTTTTAATATTGATTGTGATAAGGTTGTTCAAGCAATAACTTCAAAAACTAAAGCCATAATACCTGTTCATTTGTT
>Ga0209502_10000367_pt1 | contig 49046 bp, 44 predicted proteins | sample ArcticOcean_MG_C_10_FD_187442 | JGI IMG/M metagenome (GOLD analysis project Ga0209502, IMG submission 187442) | Marine microbial communities from western Arctic Ocean - ArcticOcean_MG_CB11_90 (SPAdes) (version 2) | ecosystem: Environmental > Aquatic > Marine > Oceanic | place: Arctic Ocean... | reverse complement strand
AGCTATTTTCTTGTTGATGCTTCTCTTGTCTGGATGCTCTCAGTTAGGGCCAGATTTTATGGAAAATGGTAGAAATGAATACAACAAAGTACTCGCAAACACTAACGATGAGGAAATGTTACTAAATCTAGTTAGAAGAAGATATGCCGATAGTATTGCAATTTTAGAGGTCAACAGTGTATCAACATCACTTGAGTGGAAACGAAGTAGTAGTTTAATTGCTAATATTTTTGAAGGTACTGATAATAATTTTGGTATTCGAAGCGATGGATCTTATAGTGAAAAACCCACGATTACCTATCTACCTCTTCAAGGCGCCAGTTATGTTAGAAACGTATTAAGTCCTATCCAGCCTGAAATTATATTGCTCTTAACTAGATCGGGGTGGAGTATTGAAAGGTTATTAAGGCTTACAACTAATAAAATTAATGGGGTAAATAATGCATCAGAAGCATCCGGGCCTACACCTAACCTTGAACCATCTTATAAAAAATTTAAAGAGTTGGCTAATATTTTTTACCAACTTCAGCAAAAGGATATAGTCAGCTTTGGCTACCAATTGGAAGATGACAGTAATAAGCTTGCACTCCTAATTAGGAAGGAATTTAGTGGGTCAAATGAAGTTAAAAATCTCCTGACTGCATTAAATCTATCCACTATAAATACAATCATTCCGTTAACAACTGATTTCTCAAGTGGTAACAAAGGTGCAAGCATTGAAATTAATTTAAGGTCATTAGCTGGTATTCAATTTTTCTTGTCTCATGGGGTTCTCATCCCCAAGGATGATATTATTAATAGCCGAGTTAAAGTTACTAAAACTAAAAATGGGGAAAATTTTAATTGGCAAGATGTTTTGTCAGATCTATTTGTTGTCTACTCCCAAAAAGAAAAGCCTAGTAACGCATCAGTAAAGGTAAAATATAGAGGTCATTGGTTTTTTATAAAAGACAATGATATGGATAGTAAGTACACATTAATGCTTCTTAATCAAATTAGCGCCTTACAATCAGGCAACTTAGAAAAAGTTGGGCCAGTTTTAACGCTTCCGGTATCTCAGTAGAAAATCTTCTGCCTAAATTATCTTTAAAATTAAGTTATAATGTCGCTCACGCGCCCGTAGCTCAGCTGGATAGAGTACTTGGCTACGAACCAAGGGGTCAGGAGTTCGAATCTCTTCGGGCGCACCAATTTAACTAGTTCATGCGCCTGTAGCTCAGCTGGATAGAGTACTTGGCTTCGAACCAAGGGGTCAGGAGTTCGAATCTCTTCAGGCGCACCAATTAAAGTGAATTTTGCAGTTCATAATCAACGAAATCTGGGTCAATAACTTTCATTTTTGTAATTGCCCAGTCTATCGATTGTTGATTTCCCTGAATTTTAGCTATGCTATATAACCCGACAAGTGAATCTAGATGTCGGTCATTTAAATTAAAAGCTTTTTTCAAGTTAATTAAAGCCTTTGAATAATTTTTTAGGTTTAGCTCTGCTAAACCTAAAAAATACCAAGCATCTGAATGTTCATTATCCGCTCTAACCCATTCGTCTGCAATACGCTTGACCTTGCCCCAATCATCTTGCTGCATCGGCATAATTACTTGCATAAAAAATGGTTTTTCATTATCAGGAAGGCTCCAGAATGGGGGAAATTTGCTCACTAAATCTAACTGAGGTGTCGTCTTAAGTAAAGCTGTAATCCACTCAGTCGGCAAGCAATAAAAGTACCCCAATCGTTTACCAGGACTTTTAAAAGTTGTAATGCCAATCAGATTAAAATCTAAATCAAATAATGCTCCGCCACTTGAGCCAACAGTAAAGGCTGCTGAGGTTCTTATAATATTACTGTCTTTAAAAGGGTGTATGCCTTTTACTTTTCCATAGGATGGAAGGGGAATTGGGCTATCATTAGGGAAGGTTAATGCAAATACTTTGCTTTCATATTGAACGTGCTTTGACATAACCATATTTACAGGAGGCAGAGGAAGATCATCAAATTTTAAAATGCATAAATCATTTTCCCAGTCAGCGTAAACAGCAATTGGTACATATTTTTTAAAAGTCTTTACTACATTTACACCTTCAGCATCAGCAAAAACATGGCAATCAGTTGCAACATGATTCTCTTTAATCACCACTCCCGAACCTGTACCAGTTACCCCATTTCCATATGTCACCCATACATGCACCATGGATTGACTTAATCCAAATAATTCCGATTGAGCAGGATATGAATGAACTTGATAATTAAAAAAAATAACTAACAAGGATAATAAAAATTTATATTGTAAAGGGGTTTTTTTCATACTTGTTTGAGCGCAAAATAATAAATAAATTCATTTTAAATAAATATCTGCCTCAATCTCAAGATGGGTTTATGACGTAGCGGATTCTTAAAACATATTTCACACCTAGTCATTAGCGTGATAATATCAGCTGGCTAAATTTTTTAATTAGCGAATAACACTTTATGGCAAATAAAAAAATAATCTATCTTGCAGATTTAACTCATAAGGGTCTAGTTTTATCTTCTAGTGTGTTCCCTCTTTCTATAGGTTTGCTTGCTGCATATTTAATCAGCAAGAGGCCAGATGATTTCGAGGTTGAGCTTTTTAAATACCCAGATGATTTAAGTACTGCAATTGAAAAACGTAAACCAGACCTAATTGCTTTTGCAAATTATTCATGGAACTTCCAAATAGGATACGAGTATACAAAGTTAATTAAAGAACTTTATCCTGAAATACCTGTTATTTTTGGTGGTCCAAATTATGGCTTAGAAGAAGAGGAGATAAACCTCTTTTGGGAGAAATATAATCTAATCGATTTTTATATCGTACGAGAAGGAGAAGAAGCTTTTCTTCAGCTTTTAGATAGGTTACTTGAAAAGAATTTTTCAACTCTACATGTTAAGGAATCCAGGCAAAAAATTTCAAACTGCCATTATTCCTTTGATGGTCAGGTTATTGTTGGAGGAAATCTTCCACGACTCGTTTTAGAAGAAATCCCCTCCCCTTATCTAATGGGCTTGATGGATAAATTCTTTGATGACCTTTTAGGGCCTATGATTCATACTACTCGCGGATGTCCATTTAGTTGCAGTTTTTGTACTGAAGGCGCACCATATTACAATATAGTTGAACAACGAACAGAAACACTAAAACAAGAGCTTCTCTACATTTCTAAACGAATACGTGGGAATTCTGATTTATATATATCTGACGCTAATTTTGGTATGTTTAAGCAAGATATCGAAAAAGCTAAAGTTTTAGTTGAAATGCAAAAGAATTATGACTACCCAAAATATATTCATGTTTCGACAGGAAAAAATCAAAAAGATCGCGTAATTAATATTGCAAAAATGTTAGATGGCGCTTTAAGTATGGCAGCTTCACTTCAATCTACTGATCCTAACGTACTATCAAATGTTTCACGGTCAAATATATCAATCGAAAAGCTTAGCTCTGCTGGGAAGCTAGCAAACAAGGGTGAAGCAGGAACTTATAGTGAAGTTATTTTAGGCCTTCCAGGTGATAGCTATGAAACACACAAGAAAACCTTAAGAGATTGTGTGGAAGCTGAGTTCGATAATATTCGTATGTTTCAGCTGATCATGTTGCACCAAACAGAAATGAATACGCCTGTAAGTAGAAGAAAATACGCTATAAAATCAAAACATCGTATTATGCCCCGTTCCTTTGGTAGCTATACCCTAGCAGGACGTAATTTTTTTGCCGTTGAATCAGAGGAAATATTGTATGAAAATAATACTTTACCTTTTGATGATTATATTGATGCTCGTGAATTAGATTTTACGGTGGAGCTACTTCACAACGGAAGAGTATATGAAGAAATTCAGGCATTTTGCAAGTTAGCTAACCTTTCATGGTTTGATTTTATTCTTCGTTTTTATGAAAACCGAAGAAATTATGGGAGTGATATTTGTATGATGTATGACGACTTTAGGGCTGGGCTTACAGATCGCCTATGGGACACTCGTGAGCAACTCGAAATTTCTGTAAAGAATAATATTGATCACCTGATATCTGATGAGCGAGGTACCAATGAAATGTCAATGGGTAAGGCTACAGGCTTTATGGTTCTGTTCAAGAAAATAAACAGTGCAGTTTTTACTGAAACTAAGAATTGGTTTTCGGAATTAAAAATATTAGATCCTGAGACCAGTAAATACCTAGATGAACTAGGTCGATTCAGTTTCTTACGTAAATCAAATTTAATGGGTGATGAAGCTGAATTTATTGAGAGTTTTAATTTTGATTTTGTGGCGCTTCAAAAATCTCAATTTTCTTTACCAATAAAAAAAATTAAACTTAAAATACCTAGAAAATTTAAAATTTCTCATTCCATTAAGCAAAATAAGAAAATTAAAAGTTATATTAACCTGTTTGGCCAAAAGCAAGATGGCTTAGGAAAGATGTTGATGCTACATCCACATGTACATAGACTCTTTCGCCAAACTTCATCTATTAATTTTTTATAGAAACAAATTAGTAATTTTAATTTCAAAAAAAAGGCTACCAATTAGCTAGCTTTTTTAACTTAAACTTTTATATGCACTTTTTAATTTAATTAAAGCATCTTGATCGTTCTTGTTGACCTTTATTATTTCAGTTAGCTCATTTAAAGTATCATTTAATTTGTTAAATTCTTTGTCTGACAAATGAGTCTTACAATCTACTTTATGCTGTATCTCAGAAATTATTTCCTCAATATTAGATAGGCTTGTGACGTAGCTGATTCTTAAAATACATTGCACACTAACCATTAGTGTGCTAATAATAATAAACCTGCTTAAAATAATGAAATAACCAATCATAGATTTAAGCTTTTTTAGATAAACAGGAGAAGTAATTATGAGTAAAAGTATTTATATTAAAATATTATCCTCATTGATGGCAATTTTTATCATTGGTCATTTTCAACATTCGTAAAAGCCGCCGACGAGGAATCGCTTTACACAAGGCTTGGTGGAACATACAATATTGCATTAACAGTAGATCATTTAGTTGATAAAATCTACGTAAACAAAGCTTTAAATGCTAATCCAGCACTTAAAGCCGTTCATGATGCAGCACATACTAAAGTTGGTTTTAAAGTAATGTTAACAAATTGGGTAGTTGAACGTACTGGTGGGCCAAAAATATATATGGCAGATGAATTTGGTCGTGGTAAAAATATGAAAGACTCTCATCCACACCTAAATATTACTGATCGTGAATTTGATATCATTATGATTGAATGTTTACAAACTTTCTATGCATTTAATGTACCTGACTATGAAATAAGCCAACTAATGGGTGACCTTCAGAGCTTTAGAAAAATGATAGTTACTAAGCCAATAAAAGGTTACAAAAGTCCTTATAACAGTCCTTTTAAAGGCATAAAATAAAAAAAATTGGTTATTTGATTTAAAAAAAGCTACCTGTTTGGTAGCTTTTTTAAACATTAAATTTTTATATGCACTTTTTTAACTTCATCACAGCGTCCTGATCATCCTTATTAACTTCCATTGTTTCTGTTAGTTCATTCAAAGTTTCTTTGAGCTTATTGAATTCTTTATCTGTCAAATGAGTCTTACAAGCAACTTTATCCTGAATGTCAGCAATTGCTTCTTCAATCTCGAGCCCTTTTTTTGTGAGGGATACTATTACGACTCGATTATCACTTTCTGATCGTTTTCTAGCAACAAAGCCCATAGCTTCTAATTTTTGGAGAATGGGTGTAATCGTAGGTAAGTCTAATTTTAGTATGGCTCCTATTTCTGAAGCTGTTGATGTGTTGGACTCCCATAATGTAATAAGCACTAAATACTGAGGGTAGGTAATGCCAATTTCCTTAAGGTATAGACGATAATAGCGAATAATCGAATTAGTCGCAGCATAAAGTGAAAAACAAAGCTGATTTTTAAGAAGAAGATTATTAAATTTTGTCATATAGTAATTTTTTTAAGACTTTTATTAGTTTTTTTGAATGAGAAGCACAAAAAAAAATGGTAGGGGCTGCGAGGATCGAACTCGCGACCATCGGATTAAAAGTCCGGTGCTCTACCAGCTGAGCTAAACCCCCATTGTTGGCAAGCAAGATTATCCTGGAATAATTCAAATAGGTCAATGTGCACAGAGAGATATTTTTAAGAATTCAAGTATTTTTTAGCCCATACCAGGAAAGCGGCTTGATAATCCCCTCATTAATTTACCCATACCACCCTTGGTAAACATCTTCATCATTTTTTGCATCTCCTCAAACTGTTTCAAGAGGCGATTGATATCCTGGACATGGGTTCCAGAGCCTGAAGCAATTCTAATTTTTCTTTTAGCTTTTAATAAATCTGGTTTAGATCTTTCCAGAGGTGTCATTGAGCTAATAATAGCCTCAATTTGAACCATAGATTTATCTCCATCCTCAGCATTAAGCTTATAGGCTGCGTCTGCAATCTGCGAAGGCATTTTTTTCATCATAGCGCCCACGCCACCCATTTTTTGCATTTGAGCTATTTGATTCCTAAAGTCGTTCAGATCAAAGTTCTTTCCAGATTTAACTTTCTCTGCTAACTTTTCTGCTTCCTTAACATCAATATTTTTTTGAGCATCCTCTACTAAACTTACAATATCTCCCATACCAAGAATTCGAGACGCCATACGCTCAGGATGAAATAATTCCAGGCCATTAGTTTTTTCACTTACACCAATATATTTAATTGGTTGGCCGGTAATATGTCTTACTGATAAAGCGGCGCCGCCCCGTGAATCGCCATCTAATTTTGTTAAGACAATTCCTGTGAGTGGCAGAGTATCTCCAAATGATTTAGCTGTATTAACAGCATCTTGTCCCTGCATTGAATCTACAACGAATAATGTTTCAGCAGGGCCTAATGTCTTATGCAACTGCTTAATTTCCTTCATCATTGCATCGTCAACACCTAGTCGCCCAGCCGTATCAAAAATTATCACATCAATATAATGTTTTTTTGCATAAGCCATTGATTCAATAGCAATATTATTAGGTTTATCTTTCTCTGAGGAGTTAAAGCATTCTATATTCAAACTTGCTGCTAAAGTTTTTAACTGCTCTATTGCTGCAGGCCTATAAACATCTGCGCTTACTAATAAAACTTTCTTCTTCTGCTCTGATATTATTTTTGCAAGCTTTGCTGATGTAGTAGTTTTTCCTGATCCCTGAAGCCCAGCCATTAAGATGATTGCTGGTGGTGTGGTTGATAAATTTAACGGGGTATTTGCACTTCCCATTAAGTCGGTCAATTCATCTTGAACAATTTTTATAACTGCTTGCCCGGGATTAAGGCTTTTTAAAACTTCTGCACCTAAGGCTTTATCTTTCACGCGCTCAATAAAGTATTTAATAACGGGCAAGGCCACATCAGCTTCAATCAATGCAATCCTGACCTCACGCATCGCATCGCTAATATTTTCTTCAGTAAAGCGCGCCTGACCACGAATGGTCTTAACAACTAACTGAAGGCGGTCGGTTAAATTTTCAAGCATTTTTTTTTATTTCATCATTAACTGTTGATTCATTTATCCATTATAATTGTGTTTATCAATTACACCAATTAAACCTATGAATTATTGGACTTTACTTTTTGCATCATTGATTTTATATCTGATTCCAAGCTTCTCATTGATAGCAAAAACAACAAAAATTACAACACGCCATAATTATTTTTTATTAAGTATTGGCTTGATAACTCATATCGCTCTAATTTATATAAGCCTATTCAATCATGGAATTAATTTAAATTTTTCTAATGCCTTATTGGTGATTAGCTGGATTACCATACTTTTCTTTTGGTTTATGAATAGGAAAAGGTCATACGAAGGCTTAGAATATTTAACCCTCTTGCCTGCAATCATCATCTTAATATTTCATCCCTTTATTCATCCTACAAATTATGTTTCGGATTACTCCTCTATAAAAGCTTTACTTCATATTGTAATAGCTATTCTTGGGTATAGTTTGCTTGCTTTTGGGGCAATTTTTTCGATTTTTATTCTGCTAATTCAAAATAATATTCATTTAACCAGAAAATCAACTGAAATTTTTAAAAGTAAAATATCACTACTTGCAATGGAAAAAATATTATTTCAAATATATTGGATTGGTTTTATATTTCTAACAATTACTCTTATTTCAGGTATTTTCTTCTCTGAGGAAGTTTTGGGTATTCCATTAGAAATATCTCATAAGGTTATTTTTTCTATTTTGTCATGGTTAATTTACGGAAGCCTTCTATTGGCTAGATTTGAAGCTGGATGGCGAGGTAAAAAAGCCATCATATTTTCATTAATTGCCTTTATATTTCTTTTTATGTCTTATTTAGGGAGCAAATTTGTTGTTGAAGTTATTATTGGAGGCTAACTAGCGTAGGTGAATAATTGGCCAATTTTCCTTAATGGCTTTTTTTTGTAGGGTCTCATCTGGATTTGTTGCGACAGGATTGGAAACTTTTTCCAATAGAGGAATATCATTCATAGAGTCACTGTAAAAAAAAGTTTTCTCCAGCCCCTCAAATTTAAGGCCTTTCTCATCAAGCCATAAATTTAACCGAGTAATTTTTCCTTCCTGAAATGAGGGTAAACCAGAAACTTTTCCAGTAAATTCTCCGTTTAATTCTTCTAAATCTGTTCCAATTAAATCTTCAATGCCAAAAAGATCTGCTATAGGTTTTGTAATATAACTATTTGTTGCTGTAATAATAAGTAATTTATGGTTTTTTTTTCTATGGTTCTCAACCAAATCTATAGCTTCTTTTGTTACCATGGGCTTAATAATTTTGTTTATGTAATCAATTCGTAACCTATCAAGTAACTCTCGCGGATTATCTTTTAGAGTCTTAAATTGAAATTCACAATAAGCATAAACATCTAAATTCCCAGATTGGTATTCCTTGAAAAATTGTTCATTCCTTTCCTTGTGTATATCAGCATTCAGAACTCCATGTTGTATCAAAAATAGACTCCAATTGTAATCAGAATCTCCATTGAGTAAGGTGTTATCTAAATCAAAAATTGCTAATTGCAAAAAATTTTCCTCTATTAAATTTGTGGATGGGATCTTTCTAGCTTTGAAAAAAGTTTATTTAAGGCATTAATATAGGCCTTTGCTGAAGCTACAACAATATCAGTATCTGCTCCTTGACCATTAACAATTCTACCTCCTTTTGATAGTCTTACTGTCACTTCTCCTTGCGAATCGGTTCCAGAGGTGATGTTATTCACTGAAAATAATAGCAATTCAGATTCCGATTTTACGATTGACTCAATAGCTTTAAAAGTAGCATCTACAGGTCCACCACCATCCGACTTAGCCTGAAATATTTTTCCATTAACTGTCATTTTAATTTCAGCAAGAGGTATTTTTCCAGTTTCAGAGTTAGTTTTCAATGATACTAATTTATGCAAATCAATAGTAGCGGCAACATACTCTTCACTTATTAAAGCATGGAGATCTTCATCAAATATTTCTGACTTTTTGTCAGCTAATAATTTAAAACGAGAAAAAGCTGCATTTAATGTCTCAGCTGTTTCTATCTCAATGCCTAGTTCTAAAAGTCTGGATTTAAATGCATTCCGACCAGACAGCTTTCCCAAGGAAATTTTATTTGCGCCCCATCCTACGTCTTGAGCCCTCATAATTTCATAAGTCTCACGATGTTTTAGCACCCCATCTTGATGAATGCCTGATTCATGAGCAAATGCATTTGCCCCGACAATCGCTTTATTTGGTTGGACCGGATATCCTGTAATGGTTGATACCATTCTTGAGCTTGGTACAATGAATTCAGAGTTAATGGTCATCTCTAAGTTAAATATATCTCTTCTAGTTTTAACAGCCATCACAATTTCTTCAAGGCTTGCATTTCCAGCTCTCTCACCTAAGCCATTGATTGTGCATTCCACCTGTCTAGCACCGCTTAAAACTGCTGATAGGGAGTTGGCTACTGCCATTCCTAGATCATTATGGCAATGTGTAGACCAAACTACTTTATCTGAATTTGGAACTTTTTGAATTAACTCTCTCATTCGCTCCCCCCAGGAATGGGGCATTGAATATCCAACTGTGTCAGGCACATTAATTGTTTTGGCTCCAGCATTAATTGCTGCATCGAAAACCTCAACTAGAAAATTAATATCGGATCTTACGGCATCCTCCGCTGAAAACTCGACGTCATCTGTATGATTTAGAGCCCACTTTACGGCCATAACAGCCCTCTCTAATACTTGAGCCTCAGTCATACGTAGCTTATTCTCCATATGTATTTTACTGGTAGCAATAAATGTATGGATTCTTTTATTCTTTGCAGGCATTACTGCTATACCAGCTTTTTCAATATCTGCCTCAATTGCTCTAGCCAAAGAACACACAGTACTATTTTTAATAGTTTTAGCTACCGCCTGAATAGCATCAAAATCACCTGGACTTGCAGCGGCAAACCCAGCTTCAATAATGTTAACACCCAACTTTTCTAGCTGTTTCGCAATTCGAACTTTTTCTTCTTGCGTCATTGATGCGCCAGGGCTTTGTTCTCCGTCACGCAGCGTAGTATCAAATATAATTAATTTATTGTCATTTATTTTAGGCATCTTTTTTTTCTCGTATTTTTAATATATCGGTTCCTGAAAAAAACAACATAGCCTGATAGGGCATACCCCATTAAGATAATAAAAATTACCTCTGCAGGATTGTGAGAAATAAGCCCAAAAATCATCACAATAAATAAAATTGCTATGAAGGGCTGGCTATTTCTTAAATTAATATCTTTTCCACTGTAGTATCTGAGGTCTGTCACCATTGATAATGCTGCGAAGATAGTAAGCAAAAAAGCAAACCATTGCATTTGGAAGAAGCCTAAAAATATTTCGTTACCACTAATCCCATTATCAAATGAAATCCAGATAAAGCTAGCAAGCAATGCTGCTGCTGCAGGAGATGGAAGACCAAAAAAGAATTGTTTGTCATCGATATCTAACTTTACATTAAATCTAGCAAGGCGAAATGCGGCGCAGGAGCAGTAAATGAATGCTGCGATCCACCCTAGCTTACCTAGTGGCTGGAGTGCCCAAACATAAACTATCAGCCCGGGGGCTACCCCAAAAGATACCATATCGGAGAGGCTATCGTATTCTGCACCAAAAGCACTCTGAGTATTTGTTAAGCGTGCCACACGACCGTCAAGCCCATCTAAAATTAGGGCAATAAATATTGCAACAGCAGCATGATCATATGCCCCATTCATTGCCTGAACAATAGAATAGAAGCCAGCAAACAAGGCCGCAGTTGTAAGAATGTTGGGTAGCAAGTAAAAACCCTTTTTACCTAAAGAGTCTTTTAGCTTAATTTTATCGATATTATTCATAATTACTGAAATTCTATCCTAGAATATTCTTTTATTCATCGTTATATAGCTTTAATGTACATATAATGACGATAAAGTAACTTAAATTAAAGCCCTAAATTATGAATTTTAATCTAAAGTCTCAAGACGGTAATGCCAGAACTGGGGAAATCACAACAGCACACGGGACAATTAATACTCCAGCATTTATGCCAGTAGGGACCTATGGTGCAGTTAAATCAATTAGCCCAAACGAACTACAAGAGAATAATTTCGAGATTATTCTAGGCAATACATTTCATTTATGGCTTCGCCCGGGGCTTGATATAATTTCAAAACATCAAGGTTTACATGAATTTATTAATTGGGATAGACCAATATTAACTGATTCTGGCGGCTTTCAAGTTTGGAGTTTGGGTAAAATGCGAAAAATAACACAGCAAGGAGTTACATTTAGGTCCCCTATTAATGGTGATGAATGCTTTATGAGTCCAGAAAAATCAATGCAAATTCAAAAAATTCTTAATTCAGATATTGCGATGATTTTTGATGAATGTACTCCCTACCCTGCCACCTTAGAAGAGGCTGAAAAATCAATGAGATTAAGTTTGGAGTGGGCCTATCGAAGTAAGGATGAATTTAAGAAAAATTCAAATGCTTTATTTGGAATCATACAAGGAGGTATGTTTAAGGACCTTAGATTGGATTCTATGAATGAATTAATTAAAATTGATTTTGATGGTTATGCTATTGGGGGACTATCTGTGGGCGAGCCAAAAGAGGAGATGAATAAAATTGTAGAATTTATAGCCCCTAAGATGCCAAAACATAAACCTAGGTACCTTATGGGTGTTGGTACTCCAGAAGACCTTATTTTTTCTATAAGCTATGGGGTGGATATGTTCGATTGTGTTATGCCCACAAGAAATGCTAGAAATGGTTGGTTATTTACGAGGTTTGGCGATATCAAGATAAAAAATGCAAGGTACAAAGATGATTTAACCCCTATTGATAATAATTGCGGTTGCTATGCGTGCAAAAATTTCAGCAGGTCTTATTTGCATCATTTATTTAAGATTGGCGAAATGTTGGGGTCTCGATTAAATACATTACATAATTTATTTTTTTATAAAATAATTATGGTTGAGGCTTCTGAAGCAATTAAAAATAATAATTTTCTAGTTTTTAAAAAAAACTTTCTTGAAGCTAGAAAGACTAATGATTAGAAGCATGTCTTATGATAAAATCGTAGACTTTTTAGAGGAGCCAAAATTATGAATGAAGGACTAATGAGTTTTCTACCGTTTATTATTATCTTTGTATTATTTTACTTTATGCTAATTCGTCCACAGATGAAACAGGCAAAAGAACATAAAGGAATGCTTGACGTACTTAAAACTGGCGACGAAATCGTAACTTCGACTGGGATTCTAGGTAAAGTAGTTAAAATAAATAATCAATTTTCTACAATTGAAATTGCCTCTAATGTTGAGATAAAAATCCAAAAACAAACAATACAAACACTTCTTCCAAAGGGAACCATTAAAACGGCCTAGGCCGTTTTTAATAACTACAATGAATCAAACCTCTCACTGGAAATATTTTGTCATCATTACATCGGTATTGTTAAGCTTAATTTATACATTACCAAACTTCTATGGTGAAGCTCCTGCGGTTCAGGTCATGTCTATTGAGTCAGGAGAGAAGATTGATATATCAATCTTAAAATCTATTGAGACAACATTAAAAGACTCAAATATAAGTATAGACAAACTACTAGTTGAAGATATAGGCATTAAAGTTAAACTTGAGTCCCTCGAAGACCAACTAAAGGCAAAAAAACTCATACAAGACGCAATTGGTGATAATTATGTTGTTGCGCTTAATCTACTTCCTAATTCTCCTAATTGGCTTACTAATATAGGGGCTCTCCCAATGCATTTGGGTCTTGATTTAAGGGGGGGAGTTCATTTCCTTATGCAGTTAGACATGTCAAAGGCTAAAGATAAAGGTATTGATAATTTACTATTTTCTGTCAGAAAAGAGCTACAGAAGGAGAAGGTTCCATACTTTGATTCTACAAGAATTGATGGTTCAATACAGATTAAATTCAAGAATGAATTAGACCGTGAAACCGCGAAAGATGTGTTTAAATCTATGGGTTCAGGCAGAGAAATAAAAGTAAAATGGGCCACAAAGAAAACACAATCTTACAATTTTGTTGAGACTAATTCTGCTAATGCATTTATCTTGAATGTAAAACCTAATGCTTATACCAATGAAGATTCTCAAATCCTTGCTGTAAAACAAAATCTAGAAACTCTTAACAACCGAATAAATGAACTTGGGGTGGCGGAACCAGTTATTCAGCAGCAAGGAGCAGATCGAATTGTAGTGCAATTGCCTGGAGTTCAGGATACAGCCAAAGCAAAAGAAATTATTGGGCGAACGGCTATGTTAGAGATGAGAATGGTTGAAGAAAATCAAACAGCATATGATGCGGCAATCGCAGGAAATATACCTCCGGGCCACGATTTATTTAATGATCGTTTTGGCAATCCAGTATTGGTAAAAAAACAGGTTGTACTCACAGGAGAGCGGATTATAGATGCGGCTCCTGGCACAGACAGCATAACAGGAAAATCAATTGTAAGTATTACTCTGGATGGTCAGGGAGCAAATACATTTAAACAAGTTACCCGTGAAAATGTTGGGAAAAGAATAGCCTTAATTCTTATAGAAAAAAAAATAACGGAAGTCGTAACAGCCCCAGTTATTAAATCAGAAATTGGGGGGGGGCGAGTGCAAATAACTGGAATGGATAATGCTCAAAATGCAACTGATATAGCCCTTCTTCTTAGGGCTGGATCATTGGCTACACCAATGGAAATAGTTGAGGAGAGAACTGTTGGGCCAAGCATGGGTAAAGAAAATATAAGTCGTGGAGTTAGGTCAACCATATGGGGATTTATAGCAATTGTAACAATGATGGCAATATATTATATGGGTTTTGGGTTGGTCTCAGTAATCTCGCTTTCAGTAAATTTAATATTTTTAGTGGCTCTACTTTCAATAATTCAAGCTACATTAACCCTTCCAGGCATCGCTGCTATTGCACTAACTCTTGGTATGGCTATTGATGCAAATGTATTAATCAATGAACGTATTAGAGATGAAATTAGAAATGGAAATACCCCTCAGGCAAGTATTAGTATTGGTTATGAAAAAGCATGGGGGACGCTCCTAGATTCTAATATGACCACTATGATTGCAGGACTTGCCCTATTTATATTTGGATCAGGTCCCATTAAAGGATTTGCGGTTGTTCTAGTGCTTGGTATATTAACCTCAATGTATAGTTCTATTTGGGTTTCTAGAGGAATTATTAATTATATTTATGGAAATCGACGACATATCGATAAACTTTCGATTGGAGAAATTTTTAAAGTGGATAATAACTAAATTATGGAAATTTTTAGAGTAAAGAAAGACATCTCATTTATGAAATACAGCAGGTTATCTGCAGTTCTCTCAATTGTTATCTTTGTATTGTCTGCATCATTCCTCTCTACAAAAGGCCTTAACTTAGGTATTGACTTTACTGGTGGCACAATTATGGAGGTTGGGTATCCAGAGGGTGTTAATGTTCAAGATATCCGCGACACACTTAAGTCGATCAATCTTGAGGATTCGCAGGTTCAAAACTTTGGCAATGAAACTGATGTACTTATTCGATTACCAATCAAAGAAGGTCAAGCAATTGCAGACCTCTCAGAAAAAGTATCCGCAGCACTAAGGGCTAAAAACAGCTCAATGCAAATTAGACGAATAGAGTCAGTAGGAGCGCAGGTAGGCGATGAACTCTATGAAAATGGCGCTCTTGCAATACTTTTTGTTTGTTTAGGTATCGTTCTTTATTTAGCAATGAGATTTGAATGGCGCTTTGCTATTGCAGCTATTGTTGCCAATATGCATGACGTTGTTATCATTCTAGGTTTCTTTTCTTTCTTTCAATGGGAATTCAATTTAACGGTATTAGCTGCCGTCCTAGCTGTGCTTGGTTATTCAGTCAATGAATCTGTAGTTGTATTTGATAGGGTTAGAGAAAATTTTAGAAAAGCATCAATGCGGAACTCGAAAGTTTCAGAAATAATGAATAACGCAATTACAAGAACTATGTCAAGAACAATAATGACTCATCTATCCACTCAAACAGTAGTGGTTTCAATGTTAATCTTTGGGGGAGAAATTCTACATAACTTTGCTCTAGCCCTCACAATTGGTATTCTATTTGGCATTTATTCTTCAATCATGGTTGGTTGTCCAATGGCAATGTGGCTAGGAACTAGTCAAAAAAACCTAGCCTGGAAAACCGAAGACAAAAAATAATCTACGGTACAATATTATAAAAAGTGTTCCAACTTCCTCTAATACATCAAATTAGCATCTTAGCCTTACTCTTAATAGTTTCGGCATTTTTCTCGGTGTCTGAAACTAGCTTAATGTCCATCAACAAATACCGGCTAAAGCATCTTGCTAAACATGGAAATAAGGGAGCATTGCTAGCATCAAAACTTTTATCGGAAACAGATAAAGTTCTAAGTGTAATTTTATTATGCAATAATTTTGCGAATGCAGCCTCAGCAACACTTGTTACTGTAATTGTAGTTCAGTTATATGGTGATCAAGAGATTATTATTATGATTGGAACTTTACTTACAACCTTTTTAATCTTAATTTTTAGTGAAATCTCCCCAAAAGTTATTGCGGCTGCTCATGCAGAAAAGCTTGCTTTGGGTTGTAGTTTTATACTCTACCCACTTCTGAAGATACTCTATCCTATAGTTTTCTTTGTAAATATTTTTGTGCTGGCTATTCTAAAAATTCTTAACATTAAAACTAATTTTACCCAAAGTCATTTAATCAACATGGACGAACTTAAAAGTATCATTAGTGACTCTGGCCAATTTATCCCACATAAAAATAAATCAATTTTTTTAAATTTAATTGATCTTGAAAAAGTTACTATTGATGACATCATGACTCCTCATACCTCTATAGAGTCAATAAGTTTAGGTCAAAATATAGATGATATTTTAGAGAAAATATCTAACCTCCATTATCAGCGTATATTAATCAGAAATGAAGACAATGAAACAATCAAAGGAGTTCTTGAAAAACAAAAAATACTAAAATGGTTAATAAAAGACAGTCTTAATAATTTTAACCACCAAGAATTAATAAAACTAATAGACCCTCCATACTTTATCCCTTCTGGAACAACTTTATACAATCAAATACAATATTTTCAAGATAATCAGGAGAAAATGGGCTTGATTGTCAATGAGCATGGGGAATTGGTTGGCCTTCTTACCCTGGAAGATATCCTTGAGGAAATTATTGGTGAATTTAATGAGGAATTACCGTCAAAAATGTCAAAAATTGTTTTAGCGGATGATGGCTGGATCATTGATGGTGCAATATCTATTAGAGAATTAAATAAAAAATTGAAACTAAACCTTCCAGTTAATGGACCAAAGACATTGAACGGCTTAATTTTGGAATTTTTTGAAGATATTCCTGATCCAAATACTAGCTTTAAATTAAATAATGTAACTTTTGAAATTTTAAATGCGCAGGATAGAGTCGTAAAAAGCGTTAAAATTTTTAAGGGTTAAAACTATGACTTTAATTAAACATACACAAGATATTAGCATTGCTCCGGATAAGCTAAAACCGAAGCTTCCAAGCATTTATAAAGTTATTATTTTAAATGATGACTATACACCTATGGAATTTGTGGTCTTCACTATACAAAAAGTTTTCAATAAAAGTCTTGATGAGGCTACGAGAGTGATGCTAAAAATTCATACAGAAGGAGTTGGGGTTGGTGGAATGTACCCACTAGAGATAGCAGAAACTAAAATGAATCAAGTATTAAATTTATCAAAAGAAGCCTCTCACCCCTTGCAATGTATCATAGAAAAGATATAGTTTAAATTATGATTGCACAAGAATTAGAAGTAAGTTTACATATGGCCTTTATGGATGCCAGACAAAAGAGGCATGAGCTCATTACTGTCGAACATCTTTTGCTAGCAATGCTAGATAATCCATCCGCATCGGAAGTTTTAAAGGCATGTGGAGCAAACCTTGATAAACTTAAAAATGAAATTTCGGGTCATATTGAAGAACATACCCCAATAGTATCTGGGTTAGAAGAAGTCGATACTCAACCCACCCTTGGCTTTCAAAGAGTCATCCAAAGAGCTATGCTGCACGTTCAATCATCAGGTAAAAAAGAGGTTACTGGCGCGAATGTTTTGGTAGCAATATTTGGTGAAAAAGATTCTCATGCAGTTTACTTCCTACACCAGGAAGGTATTGCAAGATTAGATATTGTTAATTTTATAGCTCATGGTATCTCTAAAACTGTAGGCACTGAAAACAAGGAAGCTGCACAAGATAGTTATGAAGGAGAAATCAAGGGTGATAAAAATTTAGAAACTTATACTATAAATTTAAATAAATTAGTTGCTGAAGGAAAAATTGACCCTTTGATTGGGCGAGAAAACGAAGTTGAAAGAGTTGTTCAAATATTGTGTAGACGAAGGAAGAACAATCCTTTACTAGTTGGAGAGGCTGGAGTAGGCAAAACTGCAATTGCCGAGGGCCTAGCAAAATTAATTGTTGAAAAAAAGATACCTGAGGTACTTCAAGGGATGGTAATTTACTCTCTTGATTTAGGAGCGCTCATTGCTGGAACTAAATATAGAGGAGATTTTGAACAGCGGCTAAAAAATGTCCTTAAGCAATTAAATGAACAAAAAAATGCAATCTTATTTATAGATGAGATTCATACAATTATTGGAGCAGGATCAGCTAGCGGCGGCACACTTGATGCTTCAAATCTTCTTAAGCCAGCTCTAGCGAAGGGTAATCTTAAATGTATTGGTGCTACAACCTATCAGGAATACAGAGCTGTATTCGAAAAAGACCAGGCGCTAGCAAGACGATTCCAAAAAATTGATGTTGAGGAGCCAGATGTTCAAACAACTATCAATATACTGAAAGGTTTAAAACTGCATTTCGAGAATCACCATAACGTTAAATTTTCGTCAGGGGCATTAATAAGTGCAGCAGAATTATCTGCAAGGTTTATTAGTGACCGACAATTACCAGATAAGGCAATAGATATTATTGATGAAGCAGGTGCCGCCCAGAGAATACTGCCAAAAAATAAACGAAAGAAGACGATTGGAAGCAAGGAAATAGAAGATGTGATTTCTAAAATCGCAAGAATACCACCGCAAAATATAAATAAAGATGATAGAAACGCACTAAAAAGCCTTGAAAGAGATCTTAAGGCTGTTATTTTTGGTCAAGATCCAGCTATTGAATCACTTGCTAGCGCTATAAAAATGTCACGTAGCGGACTGGGCTCAGATAATAAGCCCATAGGTAGCTTTCTCTTTAGTGGCCCTACCGGCGTTGGTAAAACGGAGGTTGCAAGACAATTAGCATATACACTAGGAATTGAATTAATTCGAATAGATATGAGCGAATTTATGGAGAGGCACTCTGTATCTAAACTAATTGGAGCTCCTCCTGGTTACGTTGGTTTTGATCAAGGAGGAATGTTAACTGAGAAAGTGAACAAGACTCCACATGCAATTTTATTATTGGATGAGATTGAAAAAGCGCACCCAGATATATTTAATATATTATTACAGGTTATGGATAACGGCTCACTTACCGATAGTAATGGTCGAAAAACTGATTTCAGAAACATTACAATGATTATGACAACTAATACAGGGGCTGAAGTACTTTCAAAAGCTAATTTTGGTTTTACTCAAAATAAGCAAACTGGGGACGAGCAAGTAGAAATAAAAAAAATGTTTTCCCCTGAGTTTAGAAATCGAATAGATGCAATCGTGTCATTTTCATCATTAGATTCCCTTGTCATATTAAAAGTGGTTGATAAATTCCTAATGCAGCTAGAAAGCCAGCTTCATGATAAGAAAGTGGATGCCACTTTTACTGATAATTTAAAGCAGTTTCTAGCAAGAGTTGGGTTTGACCCTCAAATGGGAGCAAGGCCAATGGCTCGATTAATTCAAGACACCATCAGGAAAGCTCTTGCTGATGAATTATTATTTGGGAAATTAGTTAATGGTGGCGAAGTTGTTATTGATATTGATGAAAATGACAAGGTAATACTCAAGCTTAAACAACAAGAAAAAATTTCTACCTAGGTTTAATCATTGCTTTAATAAATAATTCACTATTAATAAGCTTAAGCAACCAGCTCTGAACCTTACTGCACTGTAATGATGAAAAATAACTCATGTCCACATTAGCAAACTGTCTTATAAAAGGCATTATTGCTATGTCAGCAAAAGAAACTTTATCGGATAAAAGATATAGATTTTTAGCAAGTCGCTCCTCTAGAATATCTAAAAAAAATAAACAGGAATTACGAAGCTCGTCATTTAATTTTGATGGGTAATTTATAGAGTATTTATATTTATATTGATCTAAGCATAACTTAAATTCATTATCATTTTTTTGAATCAGGCCTAGCCCAAGATTAATTAAATTTTTTTCAAATTTTGAGTACTGCAATGAGTTACCGTTTGTATAGGCCCACATCATAATATCAATGCTTTCGTCGATAACCTCCTTCTCAACCACTAAAACAGGAACCGTACCTTTTGGACTAATTTCTAACATTTCGGAAGGCTTAATTTTTAGAGATATTTCAAAGGCGTTAAAATTAATTTCCGAATCAATTAGCGCCATCCTTGCTCTCATAGCGTAAGGACATCTTCTGTAAGAAAATAGAAAAGGATTACTATTATTCTTGCTGAATATGTTCACATAATTCATGAATTAAATGATAACCTTTAAAAATTAGTCCTGAGTATATTTGTATCAATTCCGCCCCTTCATTTATTCTTTCTTTACCATCGGAAGCCTTCATTATTCCGCCAACACCAATTATTGGAACCTTGCCTCCTAGACCTTTATAAAGATACTGCTGCGTTTTTAAAGCCCTCAGTCTTAATGGCTCTCCCGAAAGTCCTCCTTCCTCGTCCCTAAAATTGCTTTGCAGGACACCATCTCTCGAGACTGTTGTATTGGTAGCCACAACCCCATCAATTTTATACTTTAATAATAACCTAATAATGTTGTCTAGTTCGCTCGCTTCGCCATCCGGGGATATCTTGACTAAAAACGGTACATATTTATCATGTTTCTTAACTAAGGTATGTTGCTCTAATTTGATTGCACTAATTAGACTCTCAAAAAAATCTTCCTCCTGTAATCTTCTAAGATTTTTAGTGTTCGGTGATGAAATATTAATTACAATGTAGGTAGCATAATCGTATGCTTTTCTAAAACATAATAGATAGTCATTAATTGCATCCTCAATAGGAGTATCAAAATTCTTGCCGATATTAATACCTAAAATTCCTTTATATTTAGAGCGCCGAATGTTTAATATAGCTTTATCAATGCCAACATTATTAAAGCCAAACCGATTAATAATTCCCTGTTCTTTTGACAAGCGAAATGATCTTGGTTTTGGATTTCCAGGCTGAGATCTTGGAGTTATTGTACCAACCTCAATAAAACCAAATCCAAGCTTAGCCAAGCAATCAATATATTCTGCATTTTTATCTAAGCCAGCTGCTAAGCCAACTGGATTCCTAAAGACAATACCAAATACCTTTCTAGGTTTTTCAATGTAAGGCGAAGGTATTAAAGATAGTAATCCAAAAAAATCAGCCACTCTCAAGCTTTTCATGGCAATATGATGAGCTATTTCTGGGTTAAATAAAAATAATAAAAAACGAATGATTGAATACATAATGACAATTCTAACTTATGTTGTTTGTATCAGACAATTTAATAAGGCTTAAACTTATGATTTCCCCAATAAATCTCTTAGGAAATATATCTGAAAAAGAATTCACTCAAAAATTCTGGGGGAAAAATCCTTGCCATATAGAAGCTGCTATAAAAAATTATCAAGAAACCATCACAAAAAATATTTTAAAAAAGATAATTCAAGATGAGCGTATATTTACAAAATTAGTTATGCAAGATAAAGGTAATTATATTACTCAATATGGCCCCTTTAAAAAAAAATTACTTAACAACAAAGATCCATACACCTTTTTAATTCATAAACTACAACTTTGGCATAAATTTTCCTACGAACTTTTTAATAGCATTAAATTTATCCCATTTTTCAGACATGACGATGTAATGTTAAGCTTTTCAAATATTAATGGCACAGTTGGGCCACATTATGACTCTTATGATGTTTTTTTATTGCAGGGCTCAGGGTCAAAAAAGTGGTCCATAGGATCTTCTCAGAAAATCAGGAAATCAAATCCTAAATTTAAAGTTAATAAAAAATTTAAAAAGCAGTTTGAATTTATAGCTAACCCAGGTGATGTTATTTATATCCCACCTAACACCCCACATTATGGTGTTGCAACCTCTGATGACTGTATTACATACTCAATTGGATTTCGATCCCCCTCTAATCAAGACATCAAGCAACGCTATCTAGAATTTTTAATGGACTCTGAGTTAGAAGATTTTGATATATATAATGATTCTAATATTAAAGCATTAAATATTAGGGCAAATATTCCAACTAGGCTAATTAAATACATTGAAGATAAATGTAGGTCTAGTTTAAAAAATAGTAGTAGATCTACATTTATTGGGCAATTTATGTCTGAGCCCGACCTCGATACTACTTTTACTAAAAAACGATATTCTCATAATCGATTAACAAGCTCCAAAAAAGTGCAAAAACTATATTTTGATGTTGCTTCAAGAGCTATATATTTTGAGAATAATTTCTTTATGAACGGAGTTCATATCAACGTTAAAAAAAGTCATTATAATTTTTTTAAGGATTTTTTTGACAATAAAGAGGGTATCTTTATTTTTTGTGGAAAAAATATATCTCTAGAAAAATTAATTATTGAATTATTAAATGATGGATTTATTCATCTTCGTTCTCCAATATTCTCAATTTAAACCTTCATCCAGTCAATCCCATTCATTTGATCTATTACTTTTATAGACCCGTCCTCTTTCATGGTGGCATCTGAAATTAATCGTTTTACTAAATTTTCATCATTATTTTTTTCGCTTAGATGTGCTGCAGCAATCCATTTAATATTTCTATGATTTATTGACTTTAATAGCTTTATTGATTCCATATTCTCAAGATGGCCATACATTCCACTTACCCTATCTTTTAAACTTTGAGGGTAATCTGAATCCAGTAGCATATTTTTATCGTGATTAAATTCTATTACAAGCCCTTTGATATCTTTTAAGGATTTTATTAGATGGTTAGTTATAAATCCGAGGTCAGTAATTATTGCTATGCTTTTTAAATTCGATTCAAACTTATATTGAAATGGCTCTCTCGCATCATGCGGAACTGGTATTGGTGTAACTTCAATATCATTAATTATGAAGGACTTAGCTCCGCTAATAATATTAAAATTAATATCATAGTTCTCATTAATTCTTTTCTTGCACATCTTGAATGTTCCATGACTAAGATATATTGGAATATTATATTTATTAGAAAAGCTAAAAGCTCCCTTCACATGATCTTCATGTTCATGGGTTAGGAGAATTCCATTTAGTTGATCGGGCTTTAAGCCATATCGATCAAGTCGGGTAACTGTCTCACTTAATCCAAACCCACAATCCACAAGCAATGTTGTTGAATCATCTTGCACAATAAATGAATTTCCTGAGCTTCCACTACCTAAAGAGCATAAGCGCATTACTTCAGATGTTCATAAATAATTTTTAATATTTTCTGAGCATCTGATGTTTTATTCACTTTTCCATCAGGATAATCAATATAAACCTTAGCGCCATTTTCTAATGGCACTATTCGAATACGATAACGCCTTTCATCTTTAGCTAAGCTTTTTTCATCATCAGCCCCCCATGAAAATCTTTCTATCCACGCCTCTTCTGTATCGCCCTTTTTCTTTCTCTTAAATTCCTCTTCTTCGCTAAGCTCAGGAACCTGCTTAAGCTCTAACTCTTTTTTTGGCTTATTTTCCTCTTTAGATCTACCTTTTTTATTCTTTCTATCAAGATTTTTTCTACTTATTTTTGGTTTATCATCTTCCTCGTCGCTATCTACATCAACATCATCCCGCCAAAAAGCTAGTGTATCCAAAATTCCTTTATCTTTAGCTTTGGGTCCTCCTGGTAATTCTGTATTTTTATACTTTACATATAGGATTCCTGCGCTCCTATTCTTATCTTCTGTTATAAAGCCAATAATATCTAGGGCCAAAGTAAGCCTTCTCCATGAGCGGTCGAATGGGTCATTAAGCTTAATAAATTTTTCATTGTTTTTAATTATTAATTCAGCATGAATTTGAGTAGTTGGGGTTTTCACAATCTTCTTTGCATCAAGGTCGGTTGCACCAAGCTTAATCATTAATCTTGTTAATAATTCCGAATCAATTTCATAATCATCTAATTTTCTCTCTTCAGATATCTCAAGTTTTTCAAGATTTTTATCATCAGGTATATAATCGGGTAGTTTATTTTTATTAGTAGTAGATGGTGTCGAAGCCTGTCTTTCAGCTAGGATCCTTTCGTGCTCCATCGTACCTGATCTTGCAGAGCGCTGAGATAAATAAATTTCTGTAGTACCTAGATCCTGTCCAGGCTCAACTCTTGTTCTAAATTTTCTTCTATCAGCAAATCCTGACATACCATCAAGCCACTGATCAAATTTTGTAAGGGCTCCAGCCCCTCTTTGAACCAACTCACTTGATTTGATCCACTCAGTCTCCATAACTCCCGTTCGTTTACTCGACTTTCTAATCTCAAAGCCCATATCTTCCCAGAAATCTTCAATATGCGGCCATAATATTTTTGGATCTTTTTTAACAACTAGCCATCTTAATGCACCCGATTTAACTATCTTCATATCAGTCGATTTGATTCCAATTTTGACAACTTTTGATGTGCCACTTTGTCTGCTTTTGTAATCCTTGTAGGACGTAGCTTCACCTGGAACCGAATATACATCAGAAGCCTGATCCATATCCGAAAGGTCTGGTGGTATCTCTAATTTTTTGGCTTTTGATGAGCTAACGTAGTCTGGTTGAAAAACCTTATCAATCACTTCAATATCATCAAATCCTGAACATCCGATTAATAATAATGAAATTATAATAATTGATACTCTATTCATTTTGATAATTCAAATCCTTTATTTAAAATTTTGATATTATTAGTATCCAGCTCAACCAATGGAAGCCTTATGTATCTTTTAATTAAGCCCATTTCTGTGAGCATCCACTTAACAGGAATTGGATTAGACTCTATAAACATAGCCTTATGCAGTGCTTCTAGCTTCTGATTTAATTTTTCTGCCTCATCAATCTTTTCTTCTCTAACTAAATTACATATTTCATGCATCATAAAAGGCCTTACATTTGCAGTAACTGAAATTACTCCGTTACCACCCTTTTTTAGATAATCTAAAAATGTTAAATCATCTCCACTTATAAATATAAAATTATCAGCTACTTTATTTTTTAGACTTTCTATTCTTGTAAGGTCGCCAGTGGCATCTTTAATGCCGACCACGTTTGATAGCTGACTAAGCTTAATGACAGTTTCATTTTCTATGTCACAGCAAGTTCTTCCCGGTACATTATATAAAATCTGTGGGATATCAACCGCATCATTAATGGCTTTATAATGTTCATGCAGGCCTTTTTGGGTTGGTTTATTATAATAAGGGGTAACTAGTAAACTACCATCCACTCCAGCATTTTTTGCTTCTTGTGTTAAAAATATAGCTTCTTTGGTTGAGTTTGCACCAGTTCCTGCTATTACAGGTATTCTGCCGCGAATAAATTTAACGGCTTCCTTAATTAGAGATATATGCTCATCAAAATCAATTGTTGGCGCTTCGCCAGTAGTTCCTACAACAACAACCCCATCAGATTTATTTTGCACATGAAAGTCTAATAAGTCATTGTAGCTCTTAATGTCTAAAGAGCCATCTACGTTCATTGGAGTCACAAGAGCCACCATACTTCCCTGAAACATAATTTTCCTATATCAAATTTATAAACTATTCTAACTTTTTTAATTACCAATACCAGTAAAGAATAAGATTAGTTAATATTATTTTTCAACAAATGCATGCTCAATAACGTAATCACCTAATTGCCCGATTTTTGGTGACACTTCAAGACCTAGTGAATCTAAAAGCTCTTCTGTGTCTTTAAGCATTACTGCGCTTCCACAAATCATTACTCTATCGAATTTTGGACTTAATGGTGGCAACCCAATGTCGGTAAATAATTTTTCACTTCTAATCAGATCAGTAAGTCTGCCTTGATTTCTAAAGTCTTCTCGAGTTACAGTTGGATAGTAAATTAATTTATTTCTTACTTCTTCACCAAAAAATTCATTGTTTGGTAATTCATTTTGGATAAAGTCAGAATATGCTAAATCACTTACAGATCTTACCCCGTGCACTAGTATTATTTTTTCAAATCTTTCATATACTTCAATATCTTGAATTAGACTCATATATGGTGCTAAGCCTGTTCCTGTAGATAACAAATATAAATTTTTACCCGGTCTTAAATCATGGATTACAAGAGTTCCAGTTGGCTTACTACTTACCAAGAGCTCATCTCCAACTTTTAAATACTGAAGCCTAGAGGTTAGTGGCCCATTCGGTACTTTTATACTAAAAAACTCAAGATGCTCTTCATAATTAGGGCTTGCGAAACTATAAGCTCTAGTTAGAGGACGTCCTTCCACTTCTATACCAATCATTGCAAATTGACCATTTTCAAAGCGCAGTCCTTGCTGTCGCGTTGTTTTAAAACTAAATAATGAATCATTCCAATGATGAACACTTAAAACTTTTTCTGTTGAATATTTACTCATATCTTTGTATTAAATCTTTCTTTAAGTTTTGGAAACCAAGGCAGTCATTTCCGGGACTGCCTCAAATAAGTCTGCTACTAAACCATAATCTGCAAATTGAAAAATTGTAGCATCTGGATCATTATTGATGGCCACAACAACTCTACTATCTTTCATTCCATAAATATGTTGATTAGCCCCTGATACGCCAACAGCTATGTATAAATCTGGAGCCACAACCACCCCCGTTTGACCTACTTGAATTTCATTGGGAGCGTATCCTGCATCAACTGCTGCTCGCGTTGCTCCAAGTGCAGCCTCTAATTTATCGGCTAAAGGTACTAATACAGAATTAAATTTTTCAGCACTTCCAAGTGAGCGTCCACCAGAAATTACTACTTTTGCATTAATAAGTGGGGGCCTATCTGATTGTATTTTATGTTCTTTTTCCCATCTTGATAAGTTAAGTGCCTCAGGTGGTTTGGAATTAATAATTTTAGCATTTCCATCCAAACCAACAGCTTTGAACTTACTTGAATGAATAGTAAGCACTTGTATTGGTTCATCACTTTTAAGTTTTGCGTGCACATTACCCGCATATATTGAACGAATATAAATATTATCTCCATTAATCTCTAAAACATCAGAAATCATGGAAACATCAAGTAATGCCGCAACACGCGGCAAAATATTTCGGCTAAACCAAGTATGTGGAGCTAAAATTACACCGTATTCCCCACCTATTTTAGAAATTATATTAGCAACATCTTCTGCAAGTGGATGCTTCAGGTGAGGCGCATCAAATTTTAAAATCTTATCAACTCCATCAAGCTTGCAAGCATGAGTTGCTACTCCATCAATACCTTCTCCAGCTAAAAGTATGTCGATAGATCCATTCCAAATATGAGCTGCTCCAACAGCATTTAAAACTGCATCATTAAGCTTATAGCCATCATGCTCAGCTAAAATTAAAATTTTGGTTGAAGTATTTATATCTTAATCCCCTCAATATCACTTAATTTTTGTAATAGCTCTTTAATGTCAGCAACTTTGATACCTTCTTTTCTGGATGGAGGCTCAGAGACGCTAATTGTATTTAATCTAGAAGAAGTATCTACCCCTAAATCATCGGCCTTGATAGTTTCAATAGGTTTTTTTCTTGCCATCATTAAATTTGGAAGCTTTACAAATCTTGGTTCATTGAGCCTTAGATCGGCTGTAAGAACTGCCGGAAGTTTAGTTACTATCGACTCAGTCCCACCGTCAACTTCTCTTGTAATAAATATCTCATTATCTTTAATAGCAATAGATGAGACAAATGTTCCTTGGCTATAATTTAGAATTCCTGCTAACATTTGGCCAGTTTGCCCTGCATCACTGTCTAGAGACAATTTACCTAATAGAATTAGGTCAGGCTTTTCTTTTTCGACAACTTTTTTTAGTACTTTTGCCACAGCCAAAGGTTGTAGTACTTTTTCTGTCTCAACTAGAATTGCTCTATCCACACCCATAGCTAAACCTTGTCGGAGTACATCCTGATTTAATCTTGTCCCTATAGATACTCCAACTACTTCTGATGCAAAACCATCTTCCTTAAGGCGAATAGCTTCTTCGATAGCATTTTCATCAAATGGATTAACACCCATTTTAACGCCTTCCAAATCAACATCAGAACCATCAGATTTAGGCCGAATTTTTATGTTGTAATCTTGGACTCTTTTGATCGCAACTAATATTTTCATTTTTATTTTTATTTATTACCCATCGTTAATCGTAAGCAGGGTCGATTATACATCTTGATATAGTTTTTATCTCATTGATTATCTGTATAATATATCAGTAAAATAGATAAGCATCTTAAACTATAAAAAATATGAGATATACATTAAGACAATTAGAAATTTTTGTAGCTATAAGTCGCCTAGATAGTGTTTCTAGGGCTTCAGAATTGTTACATCTATCACAATCTGCAACAAGTACCTCGCTTGGAGAACTTGAGCGTCAATTTGGTCTACAACTATTTGATCGTATTGGAAAATCTCTTAGTATCAATGAATCTGGGAAAAAGCTGTTACCTAAAGCTATAGAATTACTTGATAGGGCAAAGGAAATAGAATCTGAACTTTCAGGACTTGCTGGATTAGGAGAAATGCATATTGGTGCAACTTTAACTATTGGAAATTATCTGACTAACTTACTAGTTGCAAAATTTTTAAAAACTTACCCAGGAAGTAACATAAAGCTGCAAGTACAAAACACTAAAACTATTATTCAAAAAATTATTAATAATGAGTTAGACCTTGGGATGATTGAAGGGGATTGTGATCACCCAGATTTAGAAGTTAAGCCATGGATAGCAGATGAACTTGCAATCTTTAGCGCTCCTGATCACCCTCTTGCCAAAGAAAAAAATATTAGTATTGATAAATTATATAAGCAAGCATGGGTTCTTAGGGAAAAGGGTTCAGGTACTCGCGAAACATTTGATCGGGTTTTTGGAAAAAATCAAAAAAATATGACTATAAGGCTTGAGTTAGAACATACCGAAGCTATAAAACGTGCAGTTGAATCAGGCATTGGAATTGGATGCATATCTCGACTTGCACTTAAAGATGAATTTAAGAGGGGTAACCTAGTGGCCTTAGATGTTAAAAGTATTAAATTGGATCGTTATTTTTATTTCTTATGGCACAAGAGTAAATATCAGGCTAATGGTATAAAACAGTTTTTAATAATGTGCAACGATATGACTGCTGGTTTAGAAAGAAGTGATCAAATCAACTTACCTATAATTACATAAGGTTATTATGATAATTGAACGTGACGTTATGGAATATGATGTTTTAATAGTCGGTGGTGGCCCAGCAGGTCTTTCTGCAGCCATAAAAATTAAACAACTTGCGGCTAAGGAAAATAAAGAAATAAGTGTATGCCTTGTTGAGAAGGGTGCAGAAGTTGGATCACATATACTATCAGGGGCAGTTATCGATCCAGTTGCATTAACTGAGCTAATTCCTAGTTGGAAAGAAAAAGGTGCCCCACTCAACACTAAAGTATCCAAAGATATATTTAATATATTTAGTGAAAAAAAGAGTTTAAATATACCCCACTGGCTGATGCCTCCGATTATGAGTAACAAAGAAAATTATATAGTTAGCTTAGGCGATCTATGTAGCTGGCTTTCAAAGGAAGCTGAAAGTATTGGAGTTGAAATTTATCCTGGATTTAGCGCTCAGATGCCTATATTTAATTCTAGTGAAGAATTAATTGGTATTTCAACAGGGGATATGGGCAGAGACTCTAGTAATAATGAAACAAGTAATTATGTAGCAGGTATTGAAATTCATGCTAAATATTCTTTAATAGCAGAAGGAACTAGAGGGTCAATTACAAAAATTATTGAAAAAAAGTTAAATTTAAGAAAAAATAGTGACTCACAAAAATATGGGTTGGGATTCAAAGAAGTATGGCGTTTAGATAAAAATAAACATCATCCTGGACTTGTTGAACATAGTCTGGGGTGGCCCCTTAAAAATGATACTGGTGGTGGATCCTTTACTTATCATTATGGTGAAAATTTGGTATCTCTTGGCTTTGTGGTTCACCTAGACTATTCGAATGCATATCTTTCTCCGTTTGATGAATTTCAACGTTTTAAAACTCATCCTAAAATTAAAAATCTATTAACTGGTGCCGAGAGAATAAGTTATGGGGCGCGGGCAATTAATGAGGGAGGCATTCAATCTTGGCCAGAATTAGCTTTCCCGGGAGGGGCATTTATTGGATGTAGCGCTGGAATGGTTAACGTCCCGAGAATAAAAGGGACTCACAATGCAATGAAATCAGGAATGTTAGGTGCTGAGGCCTGTGTTGATGCAATTTTTAAACCAGAAAATATTAAAAATCAGACATTAGATCAGTACATAAAAAAGATGAAAGATTCTTGGGTGTGGGATGATTTAAATTCAGTGAGAAATATTAAGCCATTAATATCAAAATACGGAACAATAATAGGAATGCTATTTGGTGGGATTGAAATGTGGTTAGCATCTTGTAAAATTAACCTACCTTGGACTCTCCATCATAAAAAAGCTGACCATGAAATGCTTATGGAAATTAAAAAGTCCAAACCAATTAATTATTTAAAGCCAGATGGCATTTATACATTTGATAAATTAAGCTCGATTAGCCTAAGCAATATTGGGCATGAATCTAATCAGCCATGTCATCTAAAGCTAAGGGATAAAGATATTGCCATAAACATCAATTATAAAATATATAACTCACCAGAACAAAGGTACTGTCCAGCAGGTGTCTATGAAGTCCTACAAGAGGATAAAAGCCTTAGACTGCAAATCAATAGTCAAAATTGCATTCACTGCAAGGCATGTGATATAAAAGATCCGAAGCAGAATATAAATTGGGTTCCACCCGAAGGTGGAAGTGGTCCAATATATTCAAAAATGTAATTATACCCAGTATCGTTCAATAGTAATATTGCCAGGACTTGCTCTTCTATTTTTTTTTAAACCAAAATTATTTAAGGTTGCTGAAGTTTCCTTAATCATCTCTGGGTTTCCGCACAGCATAAATTGAGAGCTCTCATTAATATCAATATTAGCGTAGCTCTGAAATTCTTTTAGTTCAATTCCTCTAGGAATTCTATAATTAAAAGAATTTATAGTCTTTTCTCTGGTAACAGACTGAATATAAGTTAGTTGATTAGGGTATTGTTTTTTTAGCTTTTGAATAAGATCTTGATAAATTAACTCATCTTGATATCTTACCCCATGAACTAACACGACCTGTTCAAATCTTTGCCACGGCAAAGGAGTCTTTAAAAGTGACAAAAATACTCCGAGAGCTGTTCCAGTTGCTAGCATCCATAAATTTTTTCCATTGGGAACTTCGTCCAACGTGAAATAACCAATAGCCTGTTTCATTACTTGAATTTTATCTCCTTTTTTCATTTGATGTAATTTTGGAGATAAGACACCATTTGGAATATTTATATAAATAATTTCAAGTAGTTCATCCTGCGGAGCGCTAGCATATGAATATGATCTAGTAATTAACTCTCCATTAATCATTAAACCGATTCTTGTGAATTGACCAGCTTGGTGGGGCATTATATTTGCTTTTATTTTCAAAGAAGCAAGATTGCTAGTCCATTTTATATTTTCAATTATTTCACCTTCTTGCCACTCTTCCATAGTATTTCTCAAATCTAACTAGATTTTATTATAAAAATTTAAGCAGTTACCTTAGCATTGCAATTTATTATACTTTAAATATAAATTCATTCAGAAATGCTTTTTTTATAAAAAGCAATTACCATATTGGGATGTCTGAAAATATTTTTGAAAAAATTAACTCTATACTTCCACAGACACAATGTGGTCAGTGTAACTATCCTGGATGCAAGCCTTATGCAATTGCTATTACTAAAGGTAAAGCTGATATAAATCAATGTCCGCCTGGAGGGGAGAAGGGAATCCAGAAAATTGCTAAATTATTGGGGGTTGATTTCAAACCATTAAATGAGAAATATGGAGTTACTAAACTAAAATCTTTTGCGTTCATAGACGAAGAGACATGTATTGGTTGTACTTTATGCATATTAGCATGCCCAGTTGATGCCATATTAGGCGCAGCAAAAAAAATGCATACTGTTATTGAGGAAGAGTGTACAGGATGCGAGCTTTGTGTGAATCCATGTCCTGTTGATTGTATTAAAATGCTTCCAGCAGCAGCAGAAAATAACGAAATATTTATTCAAAAAAAATCTAATTTAGCCAGATCTAGATATGAATTTAGACTGGATAGAATTAAAAGAGATAAAAAAGAATCCAATGCTAAGAGAAAATTGCTATCTTCTTCTAGCGAAAAATCAAAATCAATAAATGAAAAAAGGAAGTCTATCTCAGAGGCTCTTGCAAGAATAAAAAAAAATGAACCCTAAAAAACGAAGAGAAATATTTTCCCTTCTAAAACAATCTAACCCTGATGCAAAAACAGAGCTGTTATATAACAGCCCATTTCAATTACTTATAGCAGTAATATTATCTGCTCAAGCAACTGATATATCAGTAAATAAAGCTACTAGAAAATTATTTAGCGTTGCTAGTTCTGCTAAAAAACTTAGCAAGCTATCAATTAAAACTATTGAGACATATATAAATACTATAGGTCTATATAAAACTAAAGCAAAAAATATTCAGCTAACTAGTAAGTATATTGAAGATCATTACAATGGGGCTATACCTCATGATCGTTATATTTTAGAGAGCCTACCAGGAGTTGGACGTAAAACTGCAAACGTAATACTAAATACTATCTTTGGTGATCCTGTCATTGCTGTAGATACTCATATTTTTCGGTTAGCCAACAGAATCAATCTTGCTGGAGGAAGTAGTCCGCTGGAGGTTGAGAAACGACTGACTAAATTGACCCCAAAAGAATATTTAATTGACGCCCATCACCTTCTAATCTTACACGGAAGGTACGTTTGCAAGGCGAAAAATCCAGCCTGTTCTAACTGTATTATTTATGACTTGTGTGAGTTTAATAAAAAAACTAAAAAAGTTTTTCCATCCTAGCATCTAGCTGGCTCATAATTTTTTCTCTTTCTTCTTCTGAAATTTTTGTCCATTGTGAAATTTCTTCTACAGTTCTAAAGCATCCACTACAGACTTCTTCATTGTTGTATTGACAAACACCAACACATGGAGAATTAATCACTTCAATCTTAGACATTATTTTAGGGCTCCATGACAATGTTTGTATTTTTTTTGACTTCCACAAGGGCATATATCATTTCTTCCTACTTTTGGCTCAGGGATTTTTGAAATGTTAGGCTCATTAGATTTTGAAGACTTTATTGGTTTATTGTTCTTTTTCTCAACAACCCCTGCATCTTCTTCACTTTTAACCTGCACTAGCATAAGTACACGAGTTATTTCAAATTTAATAGTATTAAGTAGCTCTTCAAATAAGGTAAATGATTCTTTTTTGAATACCGTCTTAGGATCTTTTTGTGCGTACGCCATTAATCCAACACCTTGTCGCAAATGATCTATTGCCGATAAATGTGCACGCCAATGATGATCAAATATTTGGAGTATCACTGATCTTTCAAAATTAAGAAGCGCTTCTTCACCTGCTACCAATTCTTTTTGACGATAGTTGCTTAACCCTATTTTTATTATTCTATTTGCAATCTCTGAAATTTCTATATTAACTTCCTTTTTAACCCAATCATTAACATCACAATTAATTAAATAATCTCCTTGTAGTCTTTTTTTAAGCCCCGTTATATCCCATATTTCCACATTACTCCCTAACGGAATGTATTCGTATACAGTCTGCTCTATAACATCCCCAAAGATATTATTTACAGTTTCACTCAAATTATTACTATCTAATATATCGTTACGTTGCTCATAAATTACTTTTCTTTGATTGTTAGGAACATCATCAAAGTCTAAAAGCTGTTTTCTGATATCAAAATTTCTACTTTCAACTTTTCTTTGTGCTCCTTCTATGGAGCGACTTACCCAGTTATGCTCTATGGCCTCACCCTTTGGCATATTCAATTTATCCATAACTGATGCAACGCGCTCAGATGCAAAAATTCTTAAAAGCGAATCTTCTAAAGATAAATAAAATGCACTAGATCCTGGATCTCCTTGTCGACCAGACCGACCTCTTAATTGGTTATCAACTCTTCGAGACTCATGCCTTTCAGTTCCAATAATATGAAGCCCCCCAGCACCAATCACTTTAGCGTGCCTTTCCTTCCAAGCTTTAGTTATTAGCTCTATCTTTTTAGATATATCGTTTTGATTGAGTTTCTTATTATTTTTTATTAATTCTATGTCGGGTTCAATATTTCCACCTAAAACAATATCAGTTCCACGACCAGCCATATTTGTAGCAATTGTAACCATACCTGGCTGTCCTGCCTGCGCAATAATATATGCTTCTTTCTCATGTTGCTTAGCATTCAAAACATGATGTTTTATTTTCGCTTTTGATAGAATCTTTGCAACTAACTCAGAGTTTTCAATGGATGTTGTTCCTACCAAGACTGGTTGTAATCTCTTATTACAGCCTTGAATATCTTCAATCACAGATTTAAATTTTTCGTCTGCTGTTCGGTATATCTTATCCATCTTATCGATGCGTACAGTTGGTCGATGGGGTGGGATAATTATAGTCTCAAGCCCATAAATTTCATTAAACTCAAATGCCTCTGTATCAGCTGTCCCTGTCATTCCTGAAAGCTTGCCATACATTCGGAAATAATTTTGAAAGGTTATACTGGCAAGAGTCTGATTCTCCCTCTGGATTTGAACGCCTTCTTTTGCTTCAACTGCTTGATGAAGTCCGTCTGACCACCTTCTTCCAGGCATCATTCTTCCCGTAAATTCATCTACAATCGTGATTACACCATCCTTTACAACATAGTCTTTGTCTTTAATAAATAAAAAATGAGCTTTTAGCGCAGAATTAACATGCTGGATTAGTCTTATATTTGCCGCCTCATAAAGATTCGAATTTTTTTCTAGGATACCCATCTTCTCAAGCAAGCCTTCGGTTTTTTCATGGCCCTTTTCAGAGAGGATTGCTTGATTTGCTTTTTCATCAATCCAAAAATCACCCTCCCCCTCTTCAGTTTCTTGACGATTCATATTAGGGACAATCTTATTAATTTTTTCGTACAAATCAACATTATCTTCGGCTTGACCAGAAATAATTAATGGCGTTCTAGCTTCATCAATAAGAATGGAGTCAACCTCATCAACGACTGCATAATTAAGTGGGAGCTGAACCCTCTCATTATCTCTATAAACCATGTTATCTCTAAGATAATCAAAGCCAAATTCATTATTGGTTCCGTATGTAATATCTGCTTGATAAGCCAATTTTTTTTCGTCGACTGGCATTTTAGAAAGGTTAATTCCTACAGTAAGTCCCAAAAAATTATAGAGCTTCCCCATCCATTCAGCATCTCTTTTTGCTAAATAATCATTAACTGTTACAACATGGACGCCCTTTCTAGTTAGTGCATTCAAATAAACTGTTAATGTTGCAACAAGTGTTTTACCTTCTCCAGTTCGCATTTCCGAAATCTTACCTTCATGAAGTGCGATAGCTCCCATTAATTGCTCATCAAAATGACGCATTCCCAATGCACGAACACTAGCCTCACGTGCATATGCAAAAATTTCAATTAACAATTCGTCTAATGATGTACCTTTTTCTATTTGCTCTCTAAACTCAATAGTTTTCTTCTTGAAATCGGAGTCTTTTAATTTCTTAATTGAAGGTTCAAGTGCATTAATCTGATTCACTTTTTTCGAATATTCTTTTAAAAGACGATTATTTCGACTTCCAAATAAATTTTGTATAATTTTTTTAAGCATAATTTTATTTTTTTAAATATTTACGAGGATCTAAAGAATTACCTCTTAACCTTATTTCATAATGTAAATGGGGACCGGTTGATCGGCCTGTATTACCAACTAGTGCAATAACTTCACCTTTAGATACTAGATCGCCGGTTTTTACAAGCAATTTAGAAGCATGAGCATATCGTGTTTCGAGACCGCCACCATGCTTTATTTTTACGTACTTTCCATAATGTCCAGCACGCCCTGCAGCAACAACAATTCCACTTGCAGTAGCTATAATCGGTTCGCCGTGTGCTGCTGAAAAATCTAATCCCTCATGAAACTTACGGATACCTAATATCGGGTCATTACGCCATCCGTAGGATGATGAGCAGCAGGGTATATTAACAGGCTTAAGAGATGGAAGCGTATCTTTTAAAACTGATTCTTTTAACAGGATAGATTCCATAGTATTGTAAAGCTCTTCCCTTGCCTCAATCTTCACCATTAGTCTTGTAATTTCTTTATTTAGATTATTACTTGTTAAATCATCATTTTTAAAAACACCTTCAGTAGATTTTTCCTTTTTCTCATTAAGCTTTGGTACTTTTTCTTTGCCAACTATCTGATTTTTCAAGATTAACTGAAGTCTTTCTGTCTGGCTATCAATACGCATTATTCGTGAATATAGCTCCCCCATTTGGTCAACGTAAACACGTAGATTATTTTCATAATCTAATTTCGCCTCACTCAAAAAAATTTGTGAGGAGTCTCGGTTATCTCCATATATTTCAAACAATCTCTTATTTTTATATTCAACATAAATATAAGCTAAGGTGATGTTTAAGCATAAAAAAAGAAATAAAATTAGCATGAGCACGCCAAAGTTAAGGGTTCTTGGTTTTCTTGGATTTTTACCTAGAAAAAGTATTCTCATGAAGCATAAATATTTTAAAAATAAGGTAGCATTATAGTATGGAACCTATAAAAAAGTTATTTCAGAGCAACTTTTTTTTAGAAATAAATAAAAGAAAAAAACACCTTGAATTGCTTCAAAAAGAAATAGCTATTTTTATTCCAGAGGAATTAGTTTCATTAGTTCGCGTTAAAAATCTGATTGGCAAGACACTCATTGTGGAAGTTAAATCTAATGTTGTAGCTCACAAGTTAAAGCTGTACGAGAACAAAATCATTGAAGCGATTAATCAGAGTTCAAAGCAGGTAGAATTGCTCAATAAAATTAAGATACGAATTATTATTCAAAATAAAAAAAATGATAAAAAATTAAGAACTAAGCCTAGCTACCCTATAAAAAAACTTCGAGCTCTGGTAGATTCAATTACAGATTCCCCACTAAAAACTGCCTTAAAAAAAATAATCAAGACCAGAGATGGTTGAATTTTTCATTTTATCAATAATAGGTATTTTTATTGGGGTACTTGTTGGAATGTTCGGAGTTGGTGGGGGGCTATTTATTGTCCCAGTAATTACTTATACTCTAATAGGCTTTCATGATTACTCTTTTAACGATGCGCTTATTATTGGAATTGCAAGCTCGTTAGCCTCAATAATACTCAGCGGTATTGTTTCTACAATTTCGCATCATCTTAATCAAAATATTGAGTGGTACATTGTTAGGAAATTTATTTTTGGCGTTGTCATAGGGTCGTCGTTAGTCGGTTTTTATCTCCCTAAGCTACCAATAGACTTTATTCGTTATACATTCATTTTTTATACATTCTTTGCTGCCTATAAAATTTTACTGCCCCGAAAGGTATCTCAAAAAAAAATATCTGTATATTTTTATCATAATAATTTAATTGGATTATGTTTTGCATCATTTTCTGGATTGATCGGCATTGGAGGTGGCACCTTATTTGTTCCCTACCTATCTTCAAAGGGTATTTCTATGAAAAAATCTATTGGGATCGCGAGCTGTTTCGGGGTATTTATTGGATTATGCTCATCTATTACAATATTTTTATCCTGGGATCTGACCTCAATAGACAAGACATTGATGTTAGGGCCTATTTATATACCAGCTATTATATTTTTAACCCTTCCAGGCTTAATCTTAATTAAGCTGTCTGCCGACCGGCTACAGAAGATCTCAGATAAAAATATTCGGAGGGGTTTTGCATGCCTTTTAATTTTTATAGGCTTTATGATGGTCTTAAGAAACTAATGCCTCCAATATTTTTAAATATATTTTACAGTTATATTAAAGAAGGTATAATCTCATTTTTTTTACTTCTAAAGGTATAGAAACCTTTAAAATAAAATTACGCTTAAAATTGGAGGAAATATGTCAATAACAGAATTAACTGTAGTTCAAATTGCCCTAGGAGCCGCGGTTCTTGCAATTCTTTATGGTGCCATAATGTCAAAATGGATTATTGGCTTACCTGCTGGAAATGCAAAAATGAAGAGTATAGCCGAAGCTATTCAAAAGGGAGCCTCAGCATACCTTGCTCGTCAATACAAAACTATTGCGGTAGTAGGTATTGTCTTAGCAATTCTTGTAGGTTACTTTCTTGGTCAACCCACTGCTATTGGATTTGTTATTGGAGCAGTCCTGTCAGGTTTGTGTGGATTTATTGGGATGAACGTCTCAGTTCGTGCAAATGTTAGGACAGCTCAAGCAGCAACAAAAGGTTTACCTCAAGCATTTGATGTAGCATTTAAAGGTGGTGCTATTACGGGGATGCTGGTTGTTGGTTTGGGACTCTTAGGTGTTGCTGGATTCTACGAATACCTTGGTGGATCATCTATAACTTCTACCAAAGCACTTAATCCTCTAATTGGTTTAGCATTTGGTTCATCACTGATATCAATTTTTGCTAGACTAGGTGGTGGTATATTCACTAAAGGTGCTGACGTAGGTGCTGACCTTGTAGGTAAAGTAGAAGTAGGTATACCTGAAGATGATCCTAGAAATCCTGCAGTGATCGCAGACAATGTTGGAGACAACGTTGGTGATTGTGCTGGGATGGCAGCTGACTTATTTGAAACTTATGCAGTAACAATTATTGCTACAATGGTTTTAGGCACATTGATGGTGTCCGATGCCAATGGCGTTCTTTATCCTCTTATGCTTGGTGCTGTTTCAATCGTAGCGTCAATTATTGGTTGTTTCTTTGTGAAAGCCAACGCTAAAATGGTTAACGTTATGCCAGCACTTTACAAAGGCTTAGCAGTAGCAGGAACACTTTCGGCAATTGCATTTTATTATGTAACACTTGATATGTTCCCACAAGGGATAACTATCGACGGTTCAGTGGTTCCGGCAATCAATTTATTCTACTCGGCTATTGTAGGTCTTGTACTTACTGCTTTATTGGTAGGGATTACTGAGTACTATACTGGAACTGAATACAAGCCTGTTAAGCATATAGCTAAAGCTTCTGAAACAGGTCATGCAACAAACATAATAGCTGGTATTGGTATCTCAATGAAATCAACAGCCCTACCAGTATTGTCGGTATGTGCTGCTATTTTTGCTTCAAATGCTTATGCCGGTCTTTACGGTATCGCTATAGCTGCAACATCTATGTTGAGTATGGCTGGTATTATTGTTGCTCTTGATGCCTATGGTCCTATCACTGATAATGCTGGTGGTATTGCTGAAATGTCAGGCCTTCCAAAAAAGGTACGAGATATTACCGATCCACTTGATGCTGTTGGCAATACAACAAAGGCAGTAACTAAAGGCTATGCTATTGGTTCGGCAGGCTTAGCTGCATTAGTATTGTTTGCAGACTACACCCATAAATTGACAGAGTATGGACATAATATTGGCTTTAGTTTGAGTGAGCCAATGGTTATTATTGGTCTCTTTATTGGGGGTCTAATTCCTTTCTTATTCGCAGCTATGGCTATGGAAGCCGTTGGTCGTGCTGCAGCTTCAGTCGTTGAGGAAGTCAGAAGACAGTTCAAAACTATTAAAGGAATTATGACTGGAAAGGGTAAGCCTGATTATGAAAGAGCTGTAGATTTATTAACTACTGCTGCGATTAAAGAAATGGTTGTTCCATCAATACTTCCTGTGGCTGTACCAGTTTTAGTTGGTTATTTCCTAGGAGCTCAAGCTCTAGGTGGTTTACTAGTAGGGGCGATTGTTACAGGTCTGTTCGTAGCTGTTTCAATGTGTACCGGTGGCGGTGCATGGGATAATGCTAAAAAATATATTGAAGATGGTAACCACGGAGGAAAAGGATCAGAAGCTCACAAAGCATCAGTAACAGGTGATACTGTTGGGGATCCTTACAAAGATACTGCAGGTCCTGCGATTAATCCTTTAATCAAGATTATCAATATTGTTGCATTATTGATTGTTCCAATACTTCCAGTAGTATCGTAATAGAAAATTAGAATAAAAAAACCTGCCGCTAGGCAGGTTTTTTTTGAGCTAAAATAAAAATGTTAGAACTTTGTTGGTTATTTTACATCGTACAAGTGTTAGTTTAAAAATTATTCATAATATAAGGAAATTTTGGAAATCCTATTTTCATTGTTCAAATACAGAAAAAAACTGATTGTTTCTTTTTGTTTTATAATTCTTTCATCAATATCCCATGCTGGAGATAAAAATTTGTATAACACTATTGAACCACTAGATGGAAAAACATTAGCTAAAACACAACTCATAGTCTTTGAGTCTGAAACATGCAGTTCTTGCAAAGCATTTAAAAAGGATGTAATGATTAATTGGAAATCATCTTTCAAGATAAAAGAAACCTATAGTATGCAGGCACCACTTGGTTGGAAGCTAAAAGAGTCCATATGGGCTACGCCGACTATTGTTATGTTTGACAACGGTGAAGAGATTTCAAGATACACAGGATATGATGGAAAAAAACAAGAATTTTGGCGTTGGTTTGGTTTGCAGACCTTAAGTCCCGAGCAAAAGAAAATTGCTTTTGAAAATGGAACAGAGCTACCATTTAGTGGTTCATTATTAGATAATAAGGCACCAGGATATTATGTAGATCCTATCACAGGCGAGCAGCTCTTTCGAAGTGATAAAAAATTTATCAGTGGTACTGGTTGGCCCAGCTTCTTCGACCCCATTCCAGGGTCTTTAGTTTTTAAGGAAGATAGTACTCAGGGAATAACAAGAGTAGAGGTGTTGAGTGCAAGTTCAGGCATTCATTTAGGTCATGTTTTTAATGACGGTCCCCCACCAAGTGGAAAACGCTACTGTATTAACAGTGCTGTATTAAAATTTGTAGCTGACTAAAGCTGTTTATTAAAATCAAAGTAGTTTGCCAGTTAGTCGAGTGTAAGCCTCTAAATATTTTTCAGCAGTATTTGCAATGATTTCATCAGGTAGCATAGGGGCAGGAGGTAATTTGTCCCATTCAATAGATTCCAACCAATCCCTAACAAACTGCTTATCGAAACTGGGTGGTGACATACCCAACTGATATTTTTCTTTTGGCCAAAAACGTGAAGAGTCAGGAGTAAGTATTTCATCGATTAAATATATTTTACCATTGGCGTCTAATCCAAATTCAAACTTTGTGTCAGCAATAATAATACTTTTAGACTCTGCGTAGTATGATGCCACCTTATAAAGTGATAGGCTAATTTGAGAAATCTGACCCACTAATTCTTCCCCAATTAAAGTATTACATTCAGCCAATGAAATATTTTCATCATGCTCTCCGACCTTTGCCTTACTCGATGGCGTAAAGATTGGTGTTTCTAACTTTGATGCTTGTTGTAAATTTTCTGGTAACTTAATACCACAGACCATTCCTGCATGTTGATACTCACTCCAACCACTTCCAACTAGATAGCCTCTAACAATTGCCTCAATTGGAATAGGCTTTAGTTTCTTAACCACAATCGAACGGCCTTCAATTTGATGAGCATCCTCCTCAGATACATAGTTTTTAGGGTCATCACTTAGGAGATGGTTAGGCACAATATTGTCTAATTTATTAAACCAAAAGTTAGCCATCTGAGTCAGCACTCTTCCCTTGTTAGGGATTGGTTCAGTCATAATTATATCAAATGCCGATAAACGATCTGTGGTAACAATTAACATCTTCTCATCATCAATATCATAGATATCGCGAACCTTACCCTGATGAAGAAGAGGTAGACTTTTTAAATTGGTCTGTAGGAGCGTCAAGATTAACTCGCTCGTCGCTCTAGGATTTCAATAGCAGGTAATTTTTTTCCTTCAACATACTCTAAAAATGCACCGCCCGCTGTAGAGACATAAGAAATATTTTTTTCCATCCCATAAGCTTCGATGGCAGCAATGGTGTCGCCCCCCCCAGCTAATGAAAATGCCGATGAATTAGCCACAGCATGAGCTAAAGCTTTAGTACCAGCAGCAAACTGTTTAAATTCAAAAACACCAATCGGACCATTCCATAGAATAGTATTTGCTTGTTTAATTTTTTCGGTTATGGATGTCATTGTGATTGGTCCCAGATCAAAGATCATATCATCTGAGTCTAAATCTTTGATACTCTTAACTACAGCCAGCTCATGCTCATCAAATTTTTTGCCACATACTACATCAGTCACTACTGGTAGTGACGCTCCTCGAGATTCAAGTTTTTCAATAATATTTTTCGCTGAAGGAATAAAGTCATCCTCACAAAGCGACATACCAATATTATATCCTTGGGCCTTTAAGAAAGTGTTAGCTATACCCCCACCTAAAATCAACTGGTCTACCTTGTCAGAAAGGCTATCCAGAATTGTAAGTTTGGTAGACACCTTGCTGCCACCCACAATAGCAACCATAGGGAATTTTGGAGATGACATAACCTTATCTAGGGCTTGAAGTTCACTTGCAAATAGTTTTCCAGCACAGACCTGAGGGCAAAATTCAGCGATACCATAGGTTGAAGCTTGCTTTCTATGGGCGGTTCCAAAAGCATCCATAACAAAAATATCTGCTAGATTTGCGTATAATTTTGAAAGCTCAATATCATTATTATTCTCTCCAACATTAAATCTACAATTTTCAAGTACCACCATTTCACCTGATTTAACTATAAAATCTTTAATTGTCCAATCTTTAATCAGCGGAATCGCCTTATTCAAAATTTGACTTAAATAATCTGCGATAGGAGCGAGAGAATCTTCTTGGTTAAAATGTCCTTCTTGCGGACGACCTAAATGTGAGGTAATCATCACTTTTGCTCCAGATTCAAGAGCATATTTAATAGTTGGGAGGGATGCTTGAATTCTATTTTTTGAGGAGATGTTCCCAGAATGCATTGGAACATTTAAATCAGCTCTTATAAAGACCCGCTTGTCTTTAACATTAAAATCAGTAATTTGATTCATAGAAAGTTATGTTACTTCGCACTCATCATTGCGAAAGCAGTATCGAGCATGCGGCAACTAAAACCCCACTCATTATCATACCAACCAAAAATCTTTATAAACTTACCATCTGCAGAGACTTTAGTTAGGGTAGAATCAAAAAAACAAGAAGCAGAGGTATGATTAAAGTCTACCGACACTAAAGGCTCGTCGTTATAAACTAAAATATCTCTTAATTCGTTATCTGAAGCATTTTTCATTAATTTATTTAAATCATCTCTAGTTATTTTATTTTCAAGGTTGAGAGATAAATCAACGATTGATACATTAGTGGTAGGAACTCTAATCGCGATACCATCTAACTTTCCTTTTAATTCAGGAATTACCAGCCCTATGGCAGAGGCTGCACCAGTTTTTGTAGGAATCATAGATGCTGCTGCTGATCTAGCACGACGAATGTCAGAATGCATATTATCTAGTAATGCCTGATCGTTGGTATAGGAATGAATAGTCGTCATCATTCCAGCTTCAATTCCTAGTTTATCCTGAATAACTTTTAAAATTGGAGCTAATCCATTTGTAGTGCATGAGGCATTGGAAACAACGTTATGAGATGATTTTAATTCCAGATGATTAACGCCATAGACGATTGTTGCATCTACATCTTCTTCACCAGGAGCAGAAATTAATACTTTTTTAGCCCCATTATCTAGATGTATCTGACATGTTTTTTTACTTCTAAAGGCGCCTGTGCATTCCAGAACAACGTCAACATTATATTTTTTCCAGTCTAATTCCTCTGGATTTCTTGTATTTAAATATTGGATACGATCGCCATTAACAATAAATGCCTCTCCATTAACTTCAACTTTTCCGTTAAATCTTCCATGAGCAGTGTCATATTTTAATAAATGTGCATTACTTTTAACATCACCACGGCTACAATTAACAGCAACAATCTTAATATCTTGTCGATTTGTTTCATAAACCGCTCTTAGAACTAAGCGACCTATTCTTCCAAAACCGGAAATAGCTATATTAATCGACATTGTGTTCCTTCAATAAATTTACAGGACCCTATTAAGCTACTCTAGATAGTTTTTATAGTAAGGTAAACTAATAAATAATTACCCTAATACTAAAGTTAACTTATTTTTGGTCCTGTTAATAATTAATTTATATGACTTCTAAGCTATACAATCGATTTAGCTGTTGCAACTACATTATCAACAGTAAAGCCAAAATGTTCAAAAACAGCTTTCCCTGGAGCAGATTCACCATAGGTATCTATGCCAACACAAGCTCCATCTAGACCAATATATTTTCTCCAATAGTCTGTTACGCCTGCTTCTACAGATACTCTCTTAGTACCAGGAGTAAGAACACTATCTTTATAATTATTATCCTGACGATCATAGGCTTGCGTACAAGGCATAGAAACGACACGAGCATTAATACCTTCTTCTTTTAATACTCCTTGAGCGCCAACAGCAAGATCTACCTCGGAACCTGTTGCAATCAAAATTACCTGGGCAACTCCATCGCAATCAGAGAGAATATAACCACCTTTTTTAATATCAGCGATTTGACTTTCATTTCTAGAATGAAATCCTAGGCCTTGACGACTCAATACAAGGCTAGTTGGATTTTCTGAATTTTCAATACCGGCAACCCATGCTGTTGCAGTTTCTGTGGCATCACATGGTCTCCAAACTTCCATATTAGGGATAAATCTTAATCCTGAAGTTGTCTCGATAGGTTGATGAGTTGGTCCATCTTCACCCTGACCAATTGAATCATGAGTTAAAACATAAATAACACGCTGCTTCATTAATGCAGCCATTCTCATACCATTCCTCATATAGTCAGTAAACATATGGAAGGTTCCTCCAAACGGCATTAAACCTCCATGAAGTGCAATACCATTCATAATAGAAGCCATACCAAACTCTCTTACACCGTATGAAATATAATTACCCGCCTTAGTCCCACTCACATGCTCAAAACTTGGACAACTAGTTAAATTTGATCCAGTTAAGTCAGCTGAACCACCAACAAATTCTGGTAAAACAGGAGCAAGCGCTGTGATAACATTTTGAGATGCTTTTCGAGTGGCCACTTTTTCAGCTTTTTCGTTAGCATCTTGAATAATTCCAGCAGATATTTTTTTCCAATCAGCAGGTAACTCTCCAACCATTCTTCTCTTAAATTCCGAAGCTAGTTCAGGAAATTCTTGGGCATATGCATCAAATTTCTTGTTCCATTCTGCCTCTCTTGCATCTCCTTTATCTTTTTGATTCCAACCATCATAGACATCTTGAGGAATAACGAATGGAGCATGATCCCAGCCCAATTCCTTTCTAACCAATGCAACTTCTTCATCACCCAATGCTGCACCATGACAATCATGAGAGCCAGATTTATTAGGAGACCCCTTACCAATAATTGTCTTGCAGCAAATTAATGTAGGTTTGTCTGTTATTCTTTTAGCTTCTTGAATGGCTTTATCAATTGCTTCAGGATCATGCCCATCTACATCACGAATTGCATGCCATCCATATGACTCAAAACGTCCAGCAGTGTCATCTGTATACCATCCCTCGATATGGCCGTCTATAGAAATACCATTGTCATCCCAGAGGGCTATTAGCTTACCTAGACCCCAGGTTCCAGCAAGTGCACAACTTTCATGAGAAACACCCTCCATTAAACAGCCATCACCTAAAAATACATATGTATGGTGATCTACGATATCGTGTCCTGGCTTATTAAATTGATCTGCCATAAGTTTCTCAGCCATGGCAAAGCCCACCCCATTACTAATACCTTGACCTAATGGGCCAGTTGTTGTCTCAATACCTGGTGCATAGCCATATTCTGGATGTCCTGCACATTTTGAATGGAGCTGTCTAAAGCTTGCTATTTCCTTCATCGGCAGATCATAGCCTGTCAAATGTAGTAAAGAATAAATTAACATCGACCCATGACCATTTGACAAAACAAAGCGATCACGATTGGCCCAATCTGGATTGTTTGGATTATGACTTAAATGATGATTCCATAAAACCTCACCAATTTCGGCCATCCCCATGGGTGCGCCTGGATGTCCCGAACTTGCTGCTTGCACTGCATCCATTGATAGAGCCCGAATTGCATTTGCTAGATCTTGTCTTGTTGCCATGTTGCCTCCCAAAATTGACTTATATCCTATTAAAAAAAGGACGAAATAGTTATTATGTGTTGTACTAAAACTAAAAAGTAAATTATTCCCTAAAGTGGGGCTTCAATCAAGGTATCTAAAGGTTAATTCTGATTTATTTCCTTCCATTTTATTGAACAACCTATGCTTTGTAATTGCTGAGCAGGACCTAATTTTGTCTTTGCTACAACTCTCATCGCATTAAATAAATCACGCTCATGATTTTCTGATGGCTCGCCTCTACCTGTTGAATCAAAACGCCCTCGATACTGAAGCTCTAAATTTTCATTAAACCCAAAAAAATCAGGGGTGCATATAGCGCTATATTGTTTTGCAACCTCCTGAGTTTCATCAAATAAATATGGGAAATTAAAATTATTTAATGATGATATTTTTTGCATATTCTCATAAGAGTCATCTGGGTAGTTTTCTACATCATTACTTGAGATAGCCACCGCATTAACTCCAATCCCTTTTAATTCATCTATGTCACTTATTAATCGGCCTAATATAGCTTTAACATAAGGGCAATGATTACAAATAAACATTATCACGAGCCCTTTTTCACCAAGAGCTTTAGAAGGTGACCAATAGCTCCCATCAGCACTAAGTAAGTTAAAATCTCTCGCCTTCCAGCCAAATTCACACACTGGTGTTGTTAAGCTTGCCAAAATTTTTCTCCATTCTGTATCATGATTAAACTATGAAACGATTTTACCATCCAGGCACACTAGAAATAAATCAAAATATCTATTTAGATAATTTAGCAGCACATCATGCCCTGCAAGTAATTCGAGTTAAGGTAAAGGACCGATTTATTGTATTTAATGGTGATGGCTATAATTACAAGGTTGAAGTAATAAGCGTTGAAAAGAAAAAATTAAAAATCAATATTATTTCGAAGGATGAAAATCATTCTGAATCCCAAACGAAAATAATTTTAATTCAATCTCTTTCAACAAATGAAAAAATGGACTGGATTATCCAAAAAGCAACGGAACTCGGAGTCAATCAAATTGCTCCAATCTACAGCACACGAAGTATTATTAAATTAGATTCAACAAGAGCTGATAAAAAACTGATGCATTGGCAACAAGTTTTAATTTCAGCCTGTGAACAATCTGGAAGATCGAGAATTCCTCAAATCAACAAACCTATCAGCTTTATTCAAGCTTTAGAAAAACCTGAATTTAAAGAGAAGGCTCTTAAATTAATTCTCACCCCAGATGGTCAAACCTCTTTAGAGAATCTAGACCCCTTAAATAATAAAGATATTATCTTACTCATTGGGCCAGAAGGTGGTTTCTCAGAGGAGGAGCTCAAGCTAGCTAATGATTATAAATTTACCTCTTTAAAGCTCGGACCTCGAACACTAAGGACTGAAACAGCTCCCTTAAGCATTCTTTCAATAATACAATTTAAATATGGAGATTTATCATAAATCGACAAATTTAGTATAAAATATAGTAATTATTTAATAATAATTGCTAAATATGCAAAATAAAATAACAAAAACTCTTAAATTTTTGCGTAAAGAACAAAAATTGACTCTAGTTAAGTTAGCAAAAAAAGCGGGGATAAATACTAGCAGCCTATCTCGCATTGAACGAGGTGAAATCAATCTATCCGTCCACCTCCTTGAAAAAATAGCTAAAATACTTAATGTATCTCCACATATATTTTTTGATGCCACTCCCTTTCAACAGAGTCTAAGTGGTTCAAAAAATTCATTTGTTGAGCACTTCAGGTTATCTGCAAAATTTATTTATCAATTTAATAAAAAAATATTTGTAATTGCGTTTGGTGGAGAAGTTCTTAAAGACGAGCAATTAAAACAAATCAGTCACGACATTAATTTATTACATTCGCTTAATATTAAGCTTGTATTGATTCATGGCATTAGGCCTCATATAGATAACAAATTAATTTCCGCCAAAAATTCGACCCAACTAGTTAGAAATCAACGTGTTACTGATAAAAAAGCGCTAGAGCATATTATTGAAGTTAATGGTCGAATTCATACCGAAATTGCAGCCACTCTGTCATCAAGTATGACAGACTCGCCAATGGCGGGCAGTGACATAAAGGTATCAAGTGGTAATTTTATAACTGCTAGACCTATTGGAGTTATTGATGGTGTTGATATGCAATTTACTGGGCAAATCAGGAAGGTCGATAACAGTGCAATTTTAGATAAACTTTCGCATAATGAGATAGTCCTTATTTCTCCACTAGGTTTCTCACCAGTTGGTGAAATATTCAATCTATCCTATGAACAAACCGCAGCTTATGTTGCCGGGGCAATTAAAGCAGATAAGCTAATCTTCTACGTTGACTCGGATGGAGTGCTCAATAAACGAGGAGAGTTAATTCCTGAAATGACAACTCAAAAGGCTGAAAATCTAATAAGAAATATTGAAACAAAATCCTCACCAGAGAATGCAGCACACATCTCTTATAAAGATTTAAACATCCTTAAAAGTAGCTTATCGGCTATTAAACAAAATGTTGAAAAAGTACATCTGATCAATAGAAATACTAATGGCTCACTAATTGAAGAGCTTTATACTGACAAGGGATCTGGTACGATTTTAACCGAATATGCATTAGAGAAAATAAGGTCAGCATCCATCAGAGATATAAAACTGATACATCAACTTATTGAGCCACTAGGTAAGAATGGAGCGTTAATATCAAGAGCAAATGAAAAAATTGAGCAAGATTTAGACAATTTTATTGTTATTGAACATAATCATAACTTAATTGGCTGCGTCGCTCTCTATCCATATAAAAATATGACAGAAATTGCTTGCTT
>Ga0209502_10000365_pt1 | contig 49191 bp, 41 predicted proteins | sample ArcticOcean_MG_C_10_FD_187442 | JGI IMG/M metagenome (GOLD analysis project Ga0209502, IMG submission 187442) | Marine microbial communities from western Arctic Ocean - ArcticOcean_MG_CB11_90 (SPAdes) (version 2) | ecosystem: Environmental > Aquatic > Marine > Oceanic | place: Arctic Ocean... | reverse complement strand
TTTTTTTTTTTTTTTTTTTATTCATAAGATTACGTTTTCACATACCCGACGGATGTCATTCAGACTACATTTGAAATATTCATTTCCGTTTTGAATGTCTTTATGAAAATTTTGGGCCTTGAGGTGTTGCAGAATGGAGTTCTCGACGTTAGAGATATTCTCTTTGTAAAACAATGAATAGACCATTTTGGGTGTGACGTTTGCTGTTTGTGATCGGTATTTTCGACGTTTCATTGCCCATTCACTACGATATTCTTCATTGAGTTGTATTTTGTCGTATTGTTCATCTGATAATTCGGTCAAAGCCTTGGGAGTGACTTCAGCCTTGCCAACTTTTAGGACCAAGCTTTGATCCGGGTCGAATGGCTGCGTCATGTTCCAAAATGGGCCGACTGTTGGAATATCGTCTTTGACTATGAGTTGGTCTGCATGGCAATACTTGACGTAAATGACACCAGGGTGGACCCCACCACTTGATGGGGGTATTTCATACACAACAGCGACAGTGGACGGTTTCCTTCTTTTGTTGACCCCTTTATCTCCTCCATCCGACGGGCGTTTTTTGAAACTTCTATCCTCCTCCTTTTTGATTTCTTCTTGTCGGCGTTTCTCAGCAGCTTGTTTGGCTTCTACTTCTTGTTGTCGGCGTTTCTCAGCAGCTTGTTTGGCTTCTACTTTCTCAGCAGCTTGTTTGGCTTCTACTTTCTCAGCAGCTTGTTTGGCTTCTACTTTCTCAGCAGCTTGTTTGGCTTCTACTTCTTGTTGTCGGCGTTTCTCAGCAGCTTGTTTGGCTTCTACTTCTTGTTCATCAACTTCCGTTTCTTGTTGGAGACGGTTGTTCTCCTCCTGCTTTTTGCGCTTCTCCTCCTGCTTTTTGCGCTTCTCCTCCTGTATCTTTTTACGTTTCTCCAACTCACGTTTCTCCAACTCTTCGTAGTGCTTGGTTTGGGTATCTTTGTAACGAACAAGGTGGTCACATTGAATAATATCACTAAGTTCACATTCTGTCAGAACTTTACTGTCGATTATTGTCAATATATTTTCGACTCTTGTGTTTAACACCCTTTCCTTAATAGTAGATGTGTCTTCGGCGGTATGAAGATGAATCAATATACCTAAACCAATGCCAATACGCTTGTTCTTGAATGGCTTGTTTGCACGGTTATTAAATGCGTCGTTGCAATACTGTGTGTTGTATAAAAACCAAATGGTTTTCATCTGTTCTGGTGGGACCATTTTTGTACGGAAGTGGCCATTATAGTGTCTTTTAAAGTAGGGTTTGTAGCTTGCCTGTAAAATGCGTCCGTCTAATAAAAAGACAGGACCTGCAAAAAAAGGGTCAACTTCTTCGGGGTAATGCCCTTTAAAGTCCTTATGTTCTTTTGTCTGTTGTTTACGGGTGCCAATTTCCACCGTAAAATCGTCGAACCGAACTGTGCGGTGGATGTTAAACATGTTTTCAATATTGTAAGATGGCGAACACCAATACCTACAGATTTCTATCTTAAAGTCATCGTCGGCCATGTATTGTTCGCTGACTTGTTTAATCAATGTACTTCTTGCACCATTTTTGTTGGTTATAATGTTACGAAATTTTGGACGCAATCCAATCATTAAACGTGTCACTCCAGTGTCCCGAAGTATTGGCTCAGAAAGAATCCAGTTTGTCAAATCGTTACTATTTTTTACAAATGTGCCGTTGCTAATTTTGAGAAAAAAATCAACGGTTTCCTTTTGGTTTGGTAATAACGTGAGCTGACGGGATGTCCGATTGTAAAGATAACAAACAGTCTCAGCTTGGTGATGACCCCAAAATTTCCATACGTGAACATGCACCAGTGCCATATCCTTCTGTCCTTCCCAATTCGAGACCGATATTGCCAACGCAAAGGGTGCGGCAGCCATCATTGATTTTTTATGTCCTACACAAAACCAACTACTGCGAAGTGTGCCTGCTTGAGCAGCATTTATGTCAACATCGCCGAGGCGAACAAAACGGCGCGCGTTTTTTTCGCCGTGGCCAGGGCCTATACAAGTGGTTTGCATGATGTTGTCCCCGTATTTGTTCGGTTTGTAAGCTTTCATGTGGAACGTCGTAGACATTCCCGCCTCCTTGGCAGCTCTTTTGTCATTGTCAGTGAATTCGTTGAAAAATTGCAGCCTAGTCATCGATACCCCAGTATTGTGGCCCGGAGGGGTCTGTGTGGTCAATATCCTACCAGGATTAGGCGGAGACATCGATGGTTCAAACGTGTCAACCATATTTTGATAACTGTATTCATCTATTGAAGTAACTGACATTGTTTGTTATATGTTCAACTTGATATATAACAAGTAACATATGAGTAATAAATGTTAGTCCCATAAGTCAAAACTTGCTGCAGAAAAGAGGGTGCTAACAACTCTTTCTTAAAAGACGCTACAACTTTTTTTTGTTCACCCATACTTCCAAAACAGACGACCGCCGGCGTCTACGTTATCACCGACGGGAAGAGTGGCTTGTCTGAAGGCCAGAAACTTGGCCATATATGGTTTTCTTGTTGTAAGGTTTGTTTTGCTACCTGCTGGACAATGATCTTTGTGAACATCCTTCCAATGTTTTCTCTGATAGTCTTTACATCCTTCCAATGTTTTCTCTGATAGTCTTTGGAACAATTTTGTTTTGCATGGACAATGGACAACAACTGATATTCTCCGTGGTCAAGTACATAAAGTTGATTGACGACGATAGACTTATCAAATTCATTATGCGTTGGTGCTGTGCTTAATGTAGTGAAGTCACAGACTATTAAAGACTTTAATTGTTATATCTATAAAATCTAATGTAAGTGTGTGTTTTTTTTGTTGGGTAATGAGTTTTTACTGGGAGTTATAGGGCTTTAGGCTGGTATAATGTATTAGTACGTAATGTAACATTATTATTATTATTATTATTAATGTTACATTTTTTACTGGGAGTTAGGCAGGAATTTATACATTTTTTTACTTTTTTCTTTTTCCGAAGAAATTTCTTTTAACATCCAGAAACAATAATCCACTCCACAATACAGTACTAAATAATCTACTTGTCCCGTACTACGTGTACAACGAACTCGTTAATCACGTTAATATGGACGTAAATTATGCAGCACAACCCAATGACATGATTATCGGGGACAAATCGGCGTTTAGTGACTTGTTTACCATTTCCCGTCAGAATTCTTATACGTTTTCTCTACCTGTACAAGAGACGTTTTCTCTACCTGTACAAGAGACGTTTTCTCTACCTGTACCAGAGACGTTTTCACGCCAGAATTCGTTACAAGCCCTACAAGTTCCGCGCCAGCCACAAAGTGACTGTTATATGTATGCCTTTGAAAGCAAAGGCGCAGAACAGTACGTTCGAGGTGTTGAAACCACGTTTAGTGGCTTGTTTCCCATTTCACGTCAGAATTCTTTAATACCAGAGACATTTTCACGCCAGAATTCGTTACAATTACAAGTGTCGCCAATTAACTGCTATTGTGACGGCGACACTTGTAAACAAATCTACACACGCCAATCGAAATATCCACGCATCATTGAGCCGTGTTCCAAGCTTTTTAAGCATGGGTTTGATAAAAAAGTTCAGATTCGGATTCCAAAGGAGTTGCAGACTCACATTGGCTACGGTTCGTGCAAACACTGTTACAAGGCATTAGTGACACTCGTCACGTATGTACAGATGCAGTGCGGTTTCCAAGTTCGTCATGACGTTATTCAGACGTTTTTGACACCCACGGGACAAGACATCGCGCACGCACGGTATGTGATTGAAGGCTTCGACTTGTCGGTGAATTTTTACGTCAACACGTGGGCTCCATTATTTCAAGAACGTTTTTTGTCTGCGTGTGGCGGTAAAGTACACGTGCAATCAGCCATGCAACGATTCTTCGGGACGGGATTAGAATCGAGCGACGCGGCTATAGTCATGCCTCCGCGTAACAAGCCACGTCCCAACACATCCTACATCGAGCGCATCGAAGCGATTTTAGAAAACGACTCGAACACGAGCTCGTACAAACTAGCTCTGTGCAATGCCGTTCTGTACGAATGTTTATCAAAAAAGGACAATGCATCAACTGTTTAAGGGGTTAGCGCGATAGTAATTGAAAAATTAAATAATATGGAATGCATGGAGATATAGTTTAATTGCTTACACTTTGGGTATTGCGAATATGAAAATGCTGCAACTTGTTGGTGTTTAGGGTCTTCCAAGCACCCAAAACATAAGAAATCCCCATTTGATTAGAACAGTAAAATTTAAAACGTATATAAGATGCGTTTGTTTTTTTGAAATGAAATTGCTATTATTCGTATGTATACCGATTCTTGTTATTTTTCTACTGTACAGTTCGTTTAAAAAGGTGTCAGAAGGAGAGCAAGTGTTTGAAATTAAACACGGTCATTTTGTTTATCCAACTCATAAGAAAAAAATTCGACATAGACGGACAGAAAGCATACGCCAGCCCGTTTTGCTTTTACACAGTAATCATAAATATAAATATATGACCGAAAACCTTTTACGTAGCGTATCAAATTACCCTTTAGAACGATGGGTTGTGTGTTTTGATAACGAAGCGTATGAGAAATGCATGCGTTCGAGTGTCAAAGTTGCATGTATATTGGAATTAGGTACCGGATTCATAGCTGGACAATCGTGGAGTTCAAAACGATTTGTTCATTCACATAACATTTTGTCAATTTTGAAATCTGGTCGAGATGTCATTTCATCGGATACAGATGTCATTTGGTTACAAAATCCATTACCTGAAATTCAAAATCATCCCGACATTGATTTCTTCTATTCAAGTGATTCTTTGAATGAAGAATATTCAAATGACATTAATAACCTCAATTGCGGCGTGATGTATATTCGTTCAACTCCATTTGCTATTAGCATTGTTGAGAAATGGATCCAAAACATCTTTGAATCCCCGAAATCTTGGGATCAATATTTGCTTCGAGAAACTATGAAAAAATTCCCATTGCATAAAACGCTCGGTCTACCTGTTTCATCTTGGAGCAACGGTCATATTTATTATGTACAACAAAACGCCAATCCAGTCATGGTACATAATACATTTACTTATTGTGGCATACCGGGGAAAATATGGCGTTTCATGGAATATGGATTGTGGAAATTGCCTTATCCTTATGGAAAATCAAATAACGGATTATATTTAACATACGAACCAACATATCCGATTATGAAAGACCCAGGTCCAATTCCTTTAAACGGTGCTGAAAAGTGGTTATCCACCACACATGTAGCATATATGGAACCACAATTACGACAACTCGAAGCAGCATGGAATCTCGCACAAAAAGAAGGACGAACTCTCATTTTACCACGATTAAAATGTGTATATGATCGTGCATGGTTTCCACATAGAGGTAGATTTCCAGGCAGTTCCAAATTTAAACTGCCATTTATATGTCCAACTGATCATGTTTTACGATTGAATGGTAACGAATTTCCAATCGAACACGTGAGACCTTATGGATATAATAAAGGTTCTGTGCGTATAGCGAGTTCCTCTGAATTAAACGGCGAACCTACAGACGATTTTAGACGTAAATGGGTCCTCCCTTGGTGTTGCATCAAAGATAAGGATGGACACCAAAAATTAATAGATTTCGACGTTCCGAAGATTCAACATCCTGTAAAGATTCAAAATCCTGTACTATTAGTTCACAGTGACAACAAATATGTAAATTTGACGAAGATTCAACATCCTGTAAAGATTCAAAATCCTGTACTATTAGTTCACAGTGACAACAAATATGTAAATTTGACGAAGAATATGTTATACAGCACAAAAGAAATTAAAATGAATGTAGAACGATGGTATGTTGCTTTGGATAAAAAATCCTATGACAATTGTCTCAAATTAGACATTGATGTAAAGTGTTTTTTAGAAGAATCCGGAGAATATAACATTAATGTAACGCCAACGCTTGGCAAACGATTCGTTCATCCGCATGGTATATTGTCAGTTTTAAAATCTGGACGAGATGTGCTTTCATCTGACACAGATGTAGTTTGGAAAGCAGATCCTTTACCTGAGTTTGAAAAATATCCTGGAATTGAACTTTTCTACACAAGTGATTTATTAGATGATTTGCAAATGCTTCCTCCACATGACAATACCCTAAGCTTAAATTGTGGAATAATGTACTTACGTGCAACACCGTGGGTTATTTCCATAGTAGAAGAATGGATTGAACAAATTTTACAATACCCTAAAAAATGGGACCAGAATCTGCTTAGGGAAATATTGAGAAATAAAAACAAAGAAAAAACATTGGGATTACCTGTAACGTCATGGAGTAATGGTCATGTTTATTTTGTTCAACATAATTCTAAAAACCCGGTTGTAATACATAATACGTTTCAGTACGGATGGATTATAGGCAAAACTTGGCGTTTCATGGAAAATGGCCTTTGGAACTTGCCTTATCCCTATGGTAAGTCCTCCGAAAAATATTTGACGTATACGCCGACGTATTCTGACATGCACGACCCTGGTCCTATACCGTTGGAGAATGAAAATGCTTCCGTAAAATTGGTACGTGAGACACATATGGTGTACATGGAAACGCAACTACTACAATTTGAAGCAGCTTGGAATCTTGCACAAAAAGAAGATCGCATTCTTATTCTGCCTCAATTTAAATGCATGTACGAACGTAATTTTTACAGTCACATGGGACGAACTCCTGGTAGTCCCCAATATAAACTTCCATACATATGCCCCACCGACCATATTCTCAACATTGGCGCTTTTTCACTAGAAAGATTAAGTAAAATGCGACCATACGGGTTTAAACCCACAAAAGGACTTCGTGAAGCTGAACCTCATGAATTAGTGGGTCGTGGTACAAATGAATTTCGAAAAGATTGGGTTCTACCGTGGTGTTGTACACGCTTGAAATCGTTAGACTATCCTGTCCTCAAGCCAGAAAAAGTTAAACCAATGCCCGTATTGTTGATGCATACAGATTCTAAATATGATGATATGACACACAATATGCTTAAGAGTATGGAAGGTCTTGGGTTAGAGTTGGAGTTAGAATTTTGGTTGGTTTCATTCGACCAAAAATCTTACCAACGTTGCCTCGATTCACCTTTGTTAATGAAATGTATTTCATTGGCGAATGAAAAATTCAAAGAACCAAAGAATGCCTGGCGCTTTTTGCACAAACATAATCTACTAAACACGTTAAAATCAGGCAGAGAAGTTTTCTCCATTGATACCGATGTTTATTGGTTTCAAAACCCGATGGATTTCATTTCAAACAACCCGCAAATAGATTTGTTTTACACATCAGATGCGTTGGACGACGATTCTATAGATTCAAACAAACTTAATTGTGGAATTATGTACTTGCGCCCAACACCGTGGGTGATTTCCACTATAGAAGAATGGACTAATCGTATTATTAAACGCCCAGAGGGGTTTGTACAGGTACTTTTGCGCGATATCATAAGAGAAGACAAAGGCGTTATCGACGAAAACAATAAAAAAGTGAACAATGTCTTAGGATTGCCTGTAACATCCTGGACAAATGGCCATGTTTATTTTGTCCAGCACAATTGGAATAATCCAATATTGGTGCATAATATTTTTGTCTATGGAGGTATTATAGGCAAAACTTGGCGTTTCATGGAAAATGGCCTTTGGAACTTGCCTTATCCCTATGGCAAGTCCTCCGAAAAATATTTGACGTATACGCCGACGTATTCTGACATGAAGGATCCAGGCGAATGGCCACGCGATAATCACAAACAATGGGTTCGTGACACACATATGGTGTATATGGAACCACAATTTCGCCAGCTGGAAGCAGCTTGGAATCTCGCACAAAAAGAAGGTCGTATTCTTATTTTACCACAATTTAAATGTCTGTATGAACGTCGATGGGAACCTTTTTTTGCAGAAGACGAAGGCCGATGGCCAGGGAGTAGCCATTACGAACGTCCTTTCGAATGTCCCACAGACCACGTCATCAAAATTTGGGAACTACCCTTAGAGTCAATACGTCCTCATGGAACAATTGAAGTCAAAGAGAATGTTAGACACGCATTTCCAGAAGAATTAACCGTCAATCCAACAGAAGAATTTAGACAAAAATGGATACATCCTTGGTGTTGCTTACCAGAAATCGGTGTCGTAAATTATAAAATTTTATAACATACTTTACATTATATAACATACTTTACACATAAGTGATTTTTTGATTATATAACATGACTATAATAAAAAAATGTCTCTTACTCCGTTGACTATATCCAGTGCCTTAAATGTTCCGGAATTCTACAAAAATAAACAGCAGTTCATGTACATGTTGGAATTTTTATTCACCAACTATCAGAATAACCCCGTGTGGCAACAAGTACCCACGTCCACGTACTACAAATTGGGAGAACAATTATGGCACTTTGTGAATGACATGGAGTCAGAAGCAGAATTCAATGCAAAGGGGCCAACGATCTATCGAACTTATAATATCATTGTGCGAATGACCCGTGGTAGTCGGTCAAATTCGGATTGGCATGCATATTCAACTCCTGAGTTTCTCCAATGTATGTATCGCTTGTATAGGCAAATGTACAATGTAGGAACAATACCAAACTTGCCATTGTTTGGTCACGTAGATCCTAAACTATAAAAACCCTAATAAAGTTGGTATTTTTATTTATACCATTTGGGACGATAATCATTCCAAAATCCCTTACCTTTTACGACTGTGAAAAGGCCACTCTTCACAACACCTCCCTCTTCCGATACATAATTATCACCAGGCATTTCAGCCACTTTGAATCCCAACTCCCAATCACTACGTTCAAAATCACTGCGAGTTAATTGAGAGAGACTAAAGTCATTGTCATTGGGCACAAAAATAGTCACATAAAAATAGTCACATAAATATGAGATTTACGCACACGTCTATAGTCCCCGCGTCCTGTGTTATCGATTTGAGGTCTTGGTATAGTCATGTGTGTCTTATCATCTGCCCAACTTTCACCTGGAATAAAAAAGTTGCGTGGTATTTGAATGCGTCTTATTCCACTGTAATGTTGGAGCATGGTATTTGACGCATCGTGTATCGCCTTTCGTTCTGCATCCAATTCGACTGTTCTCGTCTTTTTTTTATTCTCCTTTTCAATTCGTTCTTTTTTCCTCTTTGCGACTGCTTCTTTCCATTCCCGTTCTTCTCTTTCTTTGTCCTCGATTTTATTGCGAATTTCCTCTTGAGTAGGTGCAGAATCAAAAAAAATTTCATTTTTTCCCTCTTTAACTCTCCATTCATTTAACCACTCTTCATCTTCTTTGAGTTTGTATTTTGGAGCACGCCAAATGTGTCGCGTTCCTTTGGCATTCTCTAATCCTTTCCTTAGATATCGTTGAACTGGAATTTTTTTCTTGGCGGTTAACGTTCGAAACATTTTATTGACAATGACATTTGACAATGACAATTACTATATACTGTTAAAAATTAGATCAACCATTCAAGAGTATAAACATTACGTTTCTTCGTTTCAAAATGTGGTCACCTGGTCCCTCCATTAAAATGTCCTCTTACGACGTCTATTCTTACACGCATTCTCAAAACCAATTGCAAGTCTTATTGTGTCCTGTTCCAGACTCACGCGTGTGTGCTTACATGCGCGCCGTCAAAGCGGGTTCCAAAGATGAGGGTGGAACCACTCCGATGGGTGCAGCACATTTCATCGAACACATGTCGTTTCGCGTTCAAGATGGTAAAATATGGTCTCTTGCGTCTAAAGGAGATGTGATTAATGCCGAAACAAATATGGATTCGACACGATTTTATGTTGTTCACTTGCCTCACCAAACTTCGGAAACAATTCGAATTGACGCGGATCGATACAAGTCAGCGGCAGTTCCCGCGGACAAAGTTCCCATTGAACGTAATGCGGTGTTAAATGAATTGGAGCGTGGCCAACGTGCTGGCAACAAAATGTTTCAAATGACGTCTTCCATGGCTATTTTGGAACACCCGTACCACCATAGTACAATCGGTACGAAATTCGATGTTACACATACGAGTGCCAGTGATATGGAACGATTTCGCGAAAAGTATTACGTGCCAAATAATACGACGTTAATTTTTTGTGGCAAATTTGATCCACAACAAATTTTGGCCAATGTTCATTCCAATTTTGGTGAAATTCCAGCGCGTCCTATTGACCAAGGTCTTACACCAGAACCAGTACAGTGTGGAAAACGTATAACAGAATTACATATTGAAGCACCATGTCCGATGATATGTATGGCATTTCCCCAACCGAAAGGAAACAGCAAAGAATCGATTATATTGCAGTGTATAGCACGTTTAACGTGGCATAATAACGAGGGACGTGCTAAGACATTGGTCGAAAAGAATGTTGTACATGACGTTTCTACCTATTCGCCACGTCAACTGGAGCCCTATTTGTGGTATTTTCACGGTACGTTGGAATCGGGAGCAAATACGTACGAGGCTGAAGAGAAAATGTTTCATACTTTACAAACATTTATTACGCACCCCGTTTCTTTCGACGAATTGAATAGTGTGAAAATTTCAATGAAAGACGAATGGTCTCGAGGATTGGAATCTGTCACTGATATGATGAATGAATTGGGTCGTGGTGTGTCCATGGGCAATTGGACAGATGTTGCGGAACGTGTTTGTCAATTGGAATCAATTACGCCTCAAGATATTAAGTCTGTCGCCGAACTTGTGTTTCGCAAACACCGTATGACAGTGACACATGTGAAACCATCCAAAAACAAATTTGTGGAGACAATAACAACAGAACCTAAACATGTGGTTCAAAAAAAATCCCCCGTAACCTTGGAGACTCCTAAGGGTTCTAAGAAAGAAATGTGGAGTGTAAAGTCACTCAGTAAATGTACTAACATGTTGCATGTCCCTCGTGCAAAATATGTCCGTGTTACACTTTCCGCTCGATTTTCACCCGCTCTTCATGATATGGCATCTATATTTGTGTCTAATTTAGGACAAAATTTAACTTCTACATTAACTAAAATGCACGCGGAACGTGATTTTTCACACGACCATGAATTTATCCATATGACAATGTCTATGCCTGCAGACACAAAGACATTGAAAAATGCATCTAAGGTAATGTTTGGTCAAGAATGGATGAAACCTACATTTTCATACAATTGTTTGGAACAAAAGAAAAGACATATTATTGCTGAAATGAACTCTTTGCGTCAAGACCAAGGACACCAAGTGAAAAGTAATTTCATCAAGTTGTTGTTTAAGCATACAATGTACCATACTCCATTGGATGTTCGGACAGATAGAATTCAAAATTTGAAACTGAGTGATCTTCATTCGTTTCATTCAAAATGGATTGATACGCCCGAAACTTTTGTAACAATGGTGACGCCGTCCGTCGATTTTGCCGTAGTACTGGGTGAAATATTTCCAGCGCATGAAAAACGGTCGCAACAAACGTTGGAATGGGAATCTTTGCCCAGAAAAGCTGTCAGCAAACATATCCAACTCGAGGGCTACGGTTCATTTCAAGTAATGTTGGGTCAAACTATACCAGTTAAATCAGATACATCTGAAGCAATAGCACTTCAATGTGCTATCGAAATATTAGGAGGTGGTATGACGGGGCGACTCATGCATACGGTACGGGAACAACGTGGACTCGGTACGTACGGACTATACTCGGTTCTGCAACACGTGAGTCCAAAAACCGATGCCATCTTTTGTATTCAAGGTACATTTAGTCCGAATTCGGTGAAAGAAGGTCTTGAATGTACGAAGACGTTGCTGAGAGAATGGCATCAACATGGTGTGACACCCGTTGAACTTCAGAATGCCAAAGATAGAATGATAGGTTCGCGCGTAATAGCGTCCGATTCTGTGGACCATTTACATGGAATAGTCCTTCAATCCATTATCAAAGGCAAAGACCCAGAAAAGGATTTTTATGATTTTGAACAACAAGTGAATGCTTTGGAGATTGAGAGCGTGAATACCACATTGAAGAAATTAATTGACCCCAATAAAATGGTTGAAATAGTAGTCGGGCCCAATCGATTGGCAGTACTGTGATGCTAGATATCTTATTCGAAGTTTTCTTATCATCCTGATGTTTCTCCATGTTGTTACAGATTATAACCGTAAGTGAAGGATGCATGTAATATTATTTTTCTTTTTGTGTACATGTACTACATGTACATGTACCACTTGATTTTATATTTTTACCGTTTATTGTTTTTGTACTAATGAACATGGAAAAATGCGCTCTCTCTGGCAACGTGTCTTTGTTTTTCTGAATCCTCGCCAGTGCAGTGTCTAACGCGTGCACGGCTGTCAGTCGGTGTTTTTCTCTTTTACGACGCATTGCTTTGATGTGTTCGGGTTCATTGTGCATCATTTTAAGCATTCTGACATAATAGTGGTCGCCCTCGTGAATATGCGTATTCGTAAACGCCAGTCTTTTTGACGTTTGTAATACTGACAAAACCCTCGACTTGTAACGAACTTTGGCAAAAAAATTAAACCCGCCATCCTTGGCATTTTTAAACGTTTCTGAAGAATATTTTTTGACCCATTCGTCCACAATGAGATTGTTCACAGATATTATTGTGAAAGGTCGCCATTCTTTTGCGTAATAAAATTCTACCGTTTCTCCTTCAACAAACCGGCTTTGTATGCGTTCGACATTTTCATCCGACATAGCGGAGGTCATGTTTTCCATTTTATTAAATCATAGCGATTATATACGACATTTTTAATCTTATTCTTCTGAACTCGGAGAATCTCACTGGCAAATTTAAATTTAAAGACAGGACCATTGAATACATGAATTATTATTTACATTTATGATAATATAATTATGTAACATGTTTTACACACATTTTTAACATTTCCATAAACTTTGCTTCAGGGATGCTTCAGAGTATTACGTTTCTTAAAAGGAGTTGACTGTTGTAATCGTACCATTACCGCCATAGCCATAGCCATAATTCCTTCCTTCATGATTGTTAGTGGAAACAGATTCTTTAGTGAGTGGAAAGAGAAGATGGATTATGGACGATGTGGAATAGGTATTCAAACCATAATGATTACTTTTCCCATTGGCCACATTCCCATCAACTTTGGTCTGACTACCCTCCAACTCAATCAATGCATTACTACCACTGATTATACCACTCAATTCACACTGTGTGAACACACAATTGATTAATCTTCCTTTTGTGTTCGTCGCAAACACACCACAACCACCACATTGAGTAAAGGTCATATCTTTACACAAAAAGGAAAGACCATTAATGGCACGTAATCCATCTCCATTCGCTCCAGTAATGGTTATATCTTTCAGTACAACATTCTTTCCTTCTTCTTTCGTTCCTCTGAATCCCATCTCAAAACCACCATGAATAATAGTTTTGTCTCTTCCAGCACCGACGATCTTCAATGGATAATAAATATTCAAATAGTCTTCATCCACTTCATGATCCCCCTCTTTAATGAATATAACTGTCGGTGCTCTTGTTGGATCCTCAAGGTACAGTTCATAACAACGACGCAACAGACTTCCCAATGACGGATGATTCGGGTGAGGGCACTCTGTATACACACAACCTTTATATTCACCAGTACCAAGTCCAGGTGGTAGAGAAGCGTTAAACATATTGCAAAGAAGACGCAAACGAACACGTTCAGAGTGCGTTGGACCAACCAGAGCAAAGATGCGCTTCCACCACTTGATGAGATGAAGTGGCTCCTGGCCGTCGCCTGGGTGGCACTCCACAATCAATCTATCAGAGAGGTATTGGAAGCGTTGGGCTGACATTGTTGTTGATAGGATGAAATTTATACTGTTGTGGTCTTTTTTTTTTGAATACCTTGTCTTGTGCAAGGAATCAGGAATAGTCAACTGGCAAACCTAAAAATAGTGATGAATATGTAACTTAATTTAAATTAAAGTCTGACCGGACTTTTAATAAAACTACGAAAATCAATACGGATTAAAACGGTGTCATGATTGTGGTCTACGCATTCCACTATCTTAATCCGTGAAACAAGATCCACGACCGCATCATTCGAATGCAAGGCTACCCGCGGAAATATGTTGCGCATGTTTCGTGTAATAAATTCTTCAGAAGCAAGCCAACCAATGGGTTCATCTCCATGATAAGCTTTGACCGCGAATGCATCGTGCTCATTGTCTTCACATTTCAAAATGACTTTCGTCCCTTGTTTAAACACATATTCTTTGTTAAAACGGTAGATATTGTTCAATACTGCAAAAATGGTATGTGTAGGATATTCATCAGGGGGTTGTTGCTCTTCTTCCAGATACCACTGCTTCCATGCATCGACGTCTGGATTCGGACGTATACTATTCAATAAGGGCCCGCGTAATTCGTCGACTACTGCTTTGTACGCTGTCTCAGCCGCACTCTTATCTTCCAAAGCGTCCCAAAGAATAAACGGATCGATTGAGTTTTGCGAATTCCCAACAGGCTCAAGCGTTTCTAAAAGCCTATGAACGTTGTTTATCAAACCCTGCATTTGTTTGCGTTCAATCACAATAACGTTTAACGCTTTTCTTTCATTGACGTGAGCTCTTCCCATGGACGCTTTTTTTCCTCTAAAACATGCAAATATAACTCCTTCAATGTCTTCGGGAAACATTTCAATGGCAATTTGAATTAAATAATAGAGCCATTTTTTGATATTACTATTATTTGAAATCGGTTTGTTGGAGGAAGAGCGCGAGGCCAACGATGTGTAAAGTGGACCCCAGCAACTTTTAATTTCGATCACCATTTTTTTTCCTTGGTATGTACACATTCCATCGGGTTGACATACAAGATTTAAGTTTCCTATTTTATAATGCGAACGCCCAACGTCATATGTTATATCATTACTTAATATGTAACCCGAAGCCAAATGTTTCTCAGCTTCCAGTTTAATATCTCTAGGGACTTGTAAGTAATCTAATTCACCATGAATTTGTTGAATGCATCGCTGCGCAATCGCCATTTCTTCGCGAGCAAGGTCGCCATCACGTCCAACTTGTTTAGCATACTCAATGGTTCGATGATTGACCCATGCTGAATTTAATTGTTGGACAACATCTTCTTTTTTTAGTAATTTACGACAAAGCGCATCTAAGTGTTCACGATCGCGCGCAAACCCGTCTTGGCCACGGACACTTTCAACATGTTTTTTTATTTCTGTGATGGCATTATGTTCTTGAACATGGCCATGTGGGAAAATTTTTTCAACCAAAAGCCCCTCCGTTGGCATAGGATCTTTCTTTTTTGGTTTGGGATTTTTCGTAGATGGACTTAGACCATAAAATAAACCAGCTACACCTGATGCAGAAATACGTGACATTATGTACAATTTATATTTACTTATATAGGTTTATGATGTTACCGACCGTATATCACACATCAGCTTGAAACGCTGGTGTAAAATACTCATGAGTCCCTCCAATTGTACTATCTCATTATCAATCACGAGAACGCGCCATCTTGAAATGTAGCCAGCTTCATGACTCGCCTTTATATCCGCAATTCGTGTGAGTAATTTGTGAATATGTTCGACAGCTTGCACCACATGACTTGCAGCAGTTTTAAGTGGTTCTTTGTCACATTTTAAAGCAATACAAGTTCTTTCGATTGTTTGTAGTGTAGCTGGTATATCGTGCTTAACAATGATTTCGTGCAACGTGGGAGACGTGGTGCCGCTTCTAAGCGAGCTTATAAGTGTTATGGTTGAATTGACGAGTGGTGAAATAGCCGATGACACGACAATTTTTCCAGCGGTACCTGCTAATAATATAAGTCCAGCTTGCATTTTGAGTATTTACAGGTGTGTAAATAGGTCAATGTGGTTACCGCTGGGTTTGTTCTTCATGAGTTCCATTACAATGTCCTATCATCTTAACGAAATCGAACCAACAAAAATGTGGTTATTGTTGGTCAATACATCCATATTGTATTACATTTTGTTTCGACAAATATGGTTCAAGGATAAGTTAGAAAATACATATATCTTATGGGCGGGATTACTTGCCACTAACCAGAGCATGATGGGTGAACGATGGAGTTTTCTATCATCAACGTGGATAGTATCGTCAATCTGTTGGCAATATATCAATCCCAGACAATAAATCCGTTTTTTTAAATGTAGTAGATATATAATACACGTGTTTGAACTTAATGTTGTTGCTATTGATTCCAATTTTTGTACTGGTATTAGTAACAACATATGTCATGCGAGACAAAGACAAAGACAAAGGGTCCAAATATTTGAGTTTGGGTATTTTATTTATTTTATGGTTTGAAATATTATTCATATCGATTTCATTTGGTCAAATAAAATTGACCCCACATAATAATGTAAAAATAAATATGACTGATGAAATAGATAAACTTTTAAATTGTGTTCTACACAAGATACCATCATTAACCAAATCTTGGAATTTGCTCAAAGACTGTGTACATACTATAGAAATCTACCATGTTCCCAAATCTAAAGTACCAATAGGAAAAAATATACCAATTGCTTTTGTGACACCAAAAGTATATCCCAATGATGTGTTCGTAGTCAATTCTGAATACGATTTCTTACACAATACAAGTAAAGCGCTTGTAGTCATACACGAATGTACACATCTTGTTTTAAAGACAGTAGACCACGCTTATTTATGGCAACCACATTTTAGCAGATTGACGTCAACAAAACACTTGGAAAATGCCGATTCATATATTAATATTATAATAAATAATTGTATTAGTGAATAAATGTATTAGTGAATTATAATATTAACGATATTTGCGTTTTTTAGAATTTCTCTCGTAGACTGGCGAAGGTTGATATTGAGTGTTTCTTCCATCATGGTTTCTATCGTAGTTTCTTCTATCGTCTTGGTAGTTTCTTCTATCGTGGTTTCTTCTATCGTAGTTTCTTCTATCGTCTTGGTAGTTTGTTCCACGATAGTTATCTCTACGGGTTCGTTCATCTTCGTTGTTTTTTCTGTCATTTTGGTAGTTTCTTCCGTCATCTCTGGGTCGTTTTCCCCGTTTTGTCTTGTCAAACATGGGTGACATAGGTCGTTTTCCCCGTTTTGTCTTGTTAAACATGGGTGACATAGGTCGTTTTCCCCGTTTTGTCTTGTCAAACATGGGTGACATAGGTCGTTTTCCTCGTTCGTGGTCTGGTTTTCTGCCTGGCCATCTTGGAACATTTTTTTTATTGTAATACGTTTCCCACCATTTACTTTTACTAGGTCGAATACCAGATGTATTGCTCGATATTCGACGACACTCACGCAATACTTTTTTCGCAATGGGAAGGTCAGAAGTATGACATTTTTCCACAATGCGGTCCGTCACTTCATCACCATACCCACACCCATGGGTTAAAATATTGTCAACACACGCCACGAATGTATGAAACTCATCCGTATCTACAGGAATACCAACATCTATTGCTAAATCTTTCGCCATTGTATAGAGTATAAAAAGGTGCTTAAATACACAAAATGGAACGTCCAACTTTTCATTACAATGGAAATCCAGTTAGAGCCGCTGGAATATTATTTTGGACTGAAATAAATGGCGTTCGTTGGAAATTACTTCGCCATTACAAGGGTAAATGGCAAGATATAGGTGGAAAAACGGATAAAAAAGATGAAAATTTTATGGACACTGCCGTTAGAGAAGCCAAAGAAGAAACGAATAATAAATTTATATGTCCGGAATTGATATATGATATTCTCAAAAATCCAAAAAAAACAAAGATACAATACGACGCAAAGTGTAAATATATTTTATTTAAATGTTATGTCGAACCAAAATTAAAAGATTTAACGGACTTTGGCGAAAATGAAAATGGTAAGCCACATAAATTTAAATGGTTTAAAAAATTGCCAAAATTGCATTTCCGTTTGAGTAAGTTTGTTATTTAACCCAATGAGGTAAACCCGCTTGTTGGGATTGGATCAATGCTTTTAATTGTTCTATTTGTTGTTTTAATTGTTGATTTTCAAAATATAGTGCGTATATAAGTTGTTTTGGGGTTGGTGATTTGTTTTTGTTCGTGGTAATAATCGCAAGCTCTGATGAGTCAATACGCATGTTTGTAAAATGATGAACAAGAGTATCCATTAATATATATATTTTTATAAATCACTTTTATATTCGTAATTTCTTATAGTCTATGCATCCGCTTCCTTGTAAATTTGCCAGTGATTATATTTAAGCATATTGGTGGAGATCATTCATGTTTGATGTTTACCAATGGATTAAAGATTGTGTAGCAGTGTTTGTCTTCGTCTTGTTATCACAGATGCCGAAAGTATTGGAAGACAGAATCATCATGTCGTTTCTTTTCTCGTGTTTCTGTTTAATAGACACGCTGTTTTTTTGTTACGCGAGATGCTTTCGTAGGCAATGGACACGTGCGACATACAAAGATTTGTGTGGTGCAATTACTATGTGGTCATTAACAATGTTGTACATATTCACGTCCATAGTGTTACCGTTATCAGAATTATATTGGGTGTTTGTGTTTATAAATGTAAGTTATGTGTATTCGGTGGTAAACACCGTGAATGTGTACAATTAGTTTTCATGCAACGTGGTTCTGTAGCAATTGTTATAATCTTGTTTGTCGTTGTTGCACCAAAAATCACCGCGAATACGGTGTATTGAATCGATATAAAAATCAGTGACTGATAAATAGGTTTGTTGATTGTATTCCACATGCCCGTGTGGTGTAGTACGCCCCCTTGCCATTTCTTTACCTGCGATGTAGACAATCACAGTATCGCCCATTTTGTTAAAACAACGAATTACAGAACAGGAATATCATATGTGTAACAAAAAAATATCTATTCAAAATATCTATTCAAAATTCTATTCAAAATATTAGTTATTTATATTCAAACAACTAAACAATGTCATACTTTTCTGCTCTACAAAATTCTCGATGGACACATGTGGGAGGAACAAGTTCCTATTTTACCATTTCATTCGGTTCAAGAGGCTTAAATGGCATCTGCGTACATAATCTAACTAAAAAATCACAATCAGACATTGTTGAATGGTTTGAGTGCAAGTCTATTCGCCTCGTCAAAAATGTACCAGAGGATGGACTTTGGTGGAGTTTTGAAAAATATTCTAAAAATTATAAAACTGGAAATAAAGAAGACATTATGTACGAGGGGGGTTATACGTTTAAAATGGGCAAAGAAGCGCACGAAAGAATGTTCCCTAAGAAAATAAGTATTTGTTGTAGATAAAAATAAGTATATGTATTATTTTTTTAAACTACTGTTTCTCTGTCGGTACCTTTAGAAGCATCTCTTGTCTCTTGAAAACGTTATCAAATTCTGAAAACGTTATCAAATTCTGACCCTATAAATAGAGACTATATGAAACTAAAATGTCATTACTCAAACATACTCCAGAAGAAGAAGAAATAAAAAAACCTGACATCCATGAACATTATATCGGTAGTCATCCAACTTTAAGTTATAGAGGCGCCAGTGCTTCCAAGCACCAGGATCACTTACAAGAGTATGTCGAAGTCCATCCATTTCAAAACACGGAACCAAGAGAGCCAACGCATCACCGTATCGTTTCTAGGGGTGTATATGCTACTAACAAAATGGTAGACGCCTGGGAAATCGGCGCATCAGCGGCAGGTAAACTGTGGAATGGTACTAAATGGATTGCTGATGAATTAGGTATTACTGAAGCTTTACAAAATCTGTACACGATTATTAAAGGTTGGAGTGAGAGTGCATTAAAAGATGTTATCTCCCTAATGACCGACTGGCATATTAAGTTAATGGATGTGCTTCCAACAATATCTTCCATTCGTGATACATTAATTGAGAAATTGAGATTAAAAAACACAGTTAATTCCAAATATTTCAAGACAGCTGTTCAAAAGTTATCTACCGTAATTACATTTGTGACAGCAGCGGGTCGACAAGCACAATTATATATGACTAATACAGTTCAATACGCTTTAAAACATACCTACGAACAACGCAAAGCAACCAAAGAAAAGGCCTTAAAGGGTGTTAAAAAAGCATTTGTGATGGTTAATGGTCAAATCAAAAATCTTGCGAATCACTGGGGCATCTCACCTGAAATGTTCGGACCTAAAAACGCAGAAGATATTAAAAAATTGATAAAAAGATTCAAGAAGAAAGGTGGAGGGGAAGACGAAGTGGAGAAAGAAGCTATTCTTGCTCTAACTTTGGGGAAATTAAAACAATCACTCGAAGACGAAAAAGACACCATTATAGCCAGAATAGCGGTAGGTGATAAAGTGCTCTACAAAGCACGACGCTGGCGAGACGCAAGAGATGGAAAGACGGGAGTTGTCTCAAAAATCACGGATTATGGTTCATTCATTGTCAAGTTTGATGACGGTTCACACGGTCTCGAAACGACAGACAGAAATGAACTTGTATTCGTATCACGACCTAAATCGGAACCTGAATCGGGAGGATGGTGGTAAAATCACACAAATAATAAATATTTCTTAAATTTTATCTCTCAATGTGTGTGTTGGAGGCATAGTGGTCATATGTCAACCCTTTTTATACTACTACTTTTCACAAAATAGCATAAACGGCTCTGGCATACCAGGAGTCAAATCACGAGCTGCTATTACTGTTATATTAATTTGATTGTATAAATATAAAATATTTCGAACTTTAACCGCGAAGAAAAAACTAAGGAATTACAACTTTGCTTTTAAAGGTGACAAAGAACACACAGATTAATTATTGTTTGATGTGACGCATGATAAATTGATCTTTGATATCGTATAACTCTTCTTGTATGATTTTGTTCAATGTTTCCCACTGAATTGGAAATAAACACAACGCCCCTTTGCATTTTTGTGGTTGTGTAAATGCTATTGTTTTTTCGATCATAATATGAACTTCGTTCTCACTGGCCCAGACGCTAACACATGGTTCAGTTGACGGACGTTGTTCAGAGACTAACATAGCTCCCACTATTGAACCAGTTGTTTGATCTAAGCCTTTCATAGCGTCCATAGTATCCACAAAATTTTTATTTTTAAATGTAGAAGCTGCATTCAATTGGACTGTCGACAAGATAGGTTCTGGTTTTTGCCGTGTTTGGCCTGTGTGTATCAAAACCCAACGCGAATGAGCATTAAACTCTTCCCCTCCACCTTTAAATTTACTTTGAGAGCGGTTTTCAATATTTTTGCCTCTATAAAGAATCAAGGCTGCTGCTGGCTGTTTTATGCTAAGTGTTGCAAAGCCTTCGGTTGTTTTTCTTTTTTTCTTTTTAGGAGCACCGTATACCACATTTTTGTTTACGCCTAATAAAGTACTCTTGTGATGATTTAAAGTCATATTGTGGTGATTTAAACGTGTCTTGTTGTTGGTTGATGTCATTTTTGTTATGGAAGTTTGATTATTGGTGGAGTTTGTCTTTTTCTTTAGACTTTTCCTTGAATTGATTAGACTTTTCCTTGGATTGATTAGACTGAAACTTTTTGGATTGAGCATACCTGTCACTTCTATTCAAACAATTATTTTCTATTCAAATAATTATTTTCTATTCAAACAATGTCATACTTTTCTCGTCTACAAAATTCTCGATGGACACATGTGGGAGGAACAAGTTCCTATTTTACCATTTCATTCGGTTCAAGAGGCTTAAATGGTGTCTGCGTACATAATCTAACTAAAAAATCACAATCAGACATTGTTAAATGGTTTGAGTGCAAGTCTATTCGCCTCGTCAAAAATGTACCAGAGGATGGACTTTGGTGGAGTTTTGAACAATATTCAAATCAATATACAACTGGAAATAAAGAAGAAATAATGTACGAGGGGGGTTATACGTTTAAAATGGGCAAAGAAGCGCACGAAAGAATGTTCCCTAATAGAAAATAATTATTTGTATATTTCTTTTTTGTAAATAGTTCATTTTTGTATATTTCTTTTTAAAATTTCTTCACAATAGTTCTTAATTCTATTCTAAAATTTTTTACTACTCATTGTCTTGGACTGTCAAGCAGTCACAATATACAAAATTGTTACGACTGGTATGTGTTCGGACAATCCATATGATTATTCGCACATCTGGTAGTTACCATCCGCGTCAATCTCGCCGACCAATAATGCTTGTGTTGTGCGAGCCGCTGATTGTTGTCTTCGAATGCGTGCAAAGTTTCCCGCATTGTTCTCAATTCTTTCATCACGTTTTTGTTGGGCCCACTTTGCTCGCTCCATGAGCCTACGCTCTTCGCTCGTGCGTTTGCCTTGTTCGAATGTGATTATCCCATCCATTTTATTCTTATGGTTAGGGTTACGCTCCCTTTTTTTGTGAATAGTTGTATTCTAATTTTTTCTATTTAAAATTTACAAAGAAATTTAAATTGAAACAAAGAAATTTAAATTGAAACAAAGAATTCAAACATGGTCAAATCAAATACTCCTTCTCGTGATATGCGTGCTCTCCAGCGCGACCGTCGCAAAATAACAAACGAACTCGTTCAATCAAAGCGAAACGCTGTAGTATTCAAGAAAATGGTATCTTCTGCACGGGATAAGGCTATTGTCAAATTTATACGTCTGTACAAAAAAGAAAAAACATTAGAAGAAGAAAACCGACTGTTACTTGCAAGTTTGAAAAATTTCAACGTTACATGCAACCAACAAAAAATGACCATACGTAAACAAGCCCACGGTATTCAAGTTCTCCAAAAATCTTACAAAGAACTACAGTTACTCAAAAGGGGTCTCTGTAGTATCCACAATGCTCGTAAAAGAAACCCATATTTGATTAGAAAAGTAGATATTTAAAATTTAAAAATCGTATATTTTTACTGTTATACAGTACTGTCTTAATCTTGCGTGTTATTTGTGTGTGATGAACTTTTCCGTTCAAAAAAAAACATGTCCGCCGAACCCAACAAGAAACCTCACTATGGTTACCTGTCTTCTAGGATGCCTATAGATGATCATTATCATCACAAATGGAGAAAAATTCTGACACTTTTGCAATTTTAGGGTTCTGTCTGCTAAATTTTCTGATGCTTGTCAATACAAATTCTAACGAACACTTTGTCTTGTAAGTAACGCCGAGCAATTTGAATCGATAGTAGTAGTGTCCTGAACCATATGCTGCGCGCACAAGCCCATACTCACTATCACACGTTTCTAACCATTTACGACTATTTTTTTCTCCCAACATCAATCTTGTTGCACTTTGTACAAACTTTTCAAACTTCAATTGAATCTTTCGGCGTTTTTTTTTGCTCTTTTTTTTCACTACATTCTTGCGCTTATTACTCTTGTTGTTCCCCACTGCCACTGCTGGGTTCCCCACTGCTGGGTTCTTATTGATGGAAATAATCTTAGAAGCGATGAGATCCACAGCCTTGTATTGTTTCTTCAACTCCTCCAATATTTGTTTTGAAAATTGTTCAAGTTTCAAAAATTGTTCACGTTTCAAAAATTGTTCACGTTTCAAGTCAATAAGCTGCATTTCTTTGGACGACCTGCTGCTACTGCTGCTACTGCTGCTACTGCTGCTGCTGCTGCTACTGCTGCTACTGCTGCTACTGCTGCTGCTGCTGCTACTGCTGCTGTCGTTGTCAGATGTTCGAAGTTTATGAAAATAATTTTGGATCATTTGTGACACAGTATAAGCACAACCTGGCGGACAACCTCTGTCCATCAAATACTCTTGGGTCGCATATTCCTGTAACAGTGCTGGTGTGCTGTTCATTTGGCCCAGCTTTTCTATCCAAAACCAGTTTAGTCTTGGGACCTTGGCATTAGTGAGAATCTTTGTAGTTACAACAGTTAGTTGTCGAATAGGATGGAGTTTATAAAACACATTGTTGGCAAGTTCTGGTTGCATTAACTGACGAAAAGATGAAAGCATAGATTCTTGTAGTAGTTCTTTATTGTACAGGTGCAGCTGCTCCAATACTGGCCAGAACCTTTCGTCAACACCTCTTTCAAGTAGGTATTTTTTGGCTGGTTGGGTTAATTTAAATACAGAGTCCATTCGAAGATGCTTTTTACTTTTTACCCCCTGTTTGTTATCTTTTTCTATTTTTGATAATGAGTGGGTTATCTTAGTTATATTTAAGAAGATTGGATCTATTCTAAGATTATTTCACAGAAAGTGTGACAACAAGAGTGTGACTTTTTTTAGAGATTATTTCACGAAAGTGTGACTTTTTTTAGAGTCTTCAAGAGTCAAGTTATTGGAGTTATTGGATCTATTTTGTTAGTCTAAAAAAAGTCACACATATTTGGGACACAGCAGGGAGTTCACAGAAAGTGTGACTTTTTTTAGAGTCTTCAAGAGTCAAGTTATTGGAGTTATTGGATCTATTTTGTCAGTCTATTACATTTTGTCAGTCTCATACACGTCGGATAGTAAACATGACAACTTATTTGAGCAATTTATTGAGCTGGCAGACTCCACCATCGGTATCACCACCAGCATCTCCTAATTCTAGACTCGAACAACTGCAGTCCGAACAACTGCAGTCCGAACAACTGCAGTCCGAACAACTGCAGTCCGAATACGATCCACCTGAGAATGAAAACTGGGTAAATTTACCAGGTGAAGACAGACAAGTTCAATTTAAATCGATAATAAGTTGTCATGCCAAAGGAGCTGGTGACCCAAACCAGGGGAAACTGTTCTTTAATCTGGAATGGTATGACTTTGAGCTCTTGAACCTCACAGAGATAATTTCAATACCAGCATGCTCCCTTGCGCACAACAGTACTGCAATTGAGTGGGCAAACCAGTGGTCCAAGTTTTGTTTTCGGTTTGGTAGTGAAACACCTATCACAGGTCCGTACACATTTGAACAGTTAGACACCAAAGTGGCACTTGACCAAGATCTGGTGAACTGGCTCTTTTTGCACCAGTTGAGTTTCTTCAGTATCTATTTACAAGAGAACTGGCACACTTCTATCAGTATGTTGAAATATTTGGATGAAGATATTTTAAAATCTTGGGGCATGCAAGAGACACCTATTCGTTTAATGATGCGTCGCATCCGCGAATTGCCGTGAATTGTCGAGATACTCATTGTATTGATACCAGGTCTCGAAGGTCTCGATCTTCAAATACCTGATCAGTGCTGTTTTTTCCACAACTTTCCCCCCCCCAACTTTTTTCCCCCAACTTTGATAACCAGTTATTTTTTTTTTAAATAAAACTCATACATTTATTAAAAACAATAGACACAAACAGACATACAGACATACGGTCAAACAGACAAACAGCAAAGAGACAATCAAAAAAAAAGGCGGATCGTAAAGCTTACTATATTTATCTTCATTCTTTTAAATCTACTATCTAAATATCCTAATATAGAATATTTTATAATAAAGAAGTTAATATATATTCTATTGTGACATATTGATATTTTCATAGACACATTTTTTTAGAGAGATTACATTTTTTTTAATATTTAATTGTCTCTAAAATAATCCACGCCGTCACCGACACCGACATCACCGACATCAAATACAAGAATTTTGGCGCTCTGCGACATCAAATTTAATTGGAATCAAATCACTCGTAGATGTAGTAGATGTAGTAGATGTAGTAAATTATTTTTTTGCAGAAAACCAACAAAATTTTTTTGTTGAGAGAAAAAAAATAATTTGATACATCAAAATGTTTTTGTGTGATTAATTGTTATAAATACTTGTTCAACAAATTTCGAACATTTTATTTGGATTAGGGTTACATTAATTTTTTAGCAAAACCATAATCCTTTGAACCCTGACACAGGCCTCCGACCCCTACATCAACCTTGACTAACCCTAACCCTAACCCTAATATATAGATATAGATGTAAATACTTGTTGTATTGAATAAAATGTTCCAAATTTGTTGAACTTGTATTTAATAAATAGAACTACGCAGAAAAATTGTTTTAACGAAAAAAGGGCTCAAAAAAGTTTTTTCTATTCCAAAAATGTTTTTTTCCCCGAGACGCGCGTCATAGAATTTTTTGTTTTTTTCACTTTTTTTTTTTTTTTTTTCTCTTTTTTTTTTTTTTTTTTTTTTTTTTTTTTTTTTTTCTTTTTTTTTAGGTATTTTTCACTGCATATATATTAATAACAAATTTTGGACATTTTTTCAATATTTATCACTATTACATATTTGTTACATTTAAAAACTTGTAATAACAAGCGCAAAAAGAAGGTAATACTTTTCTTATTATACAATAAAGTAATAATAACAACAACAACCTCCAATAAATAACAAGAACGACAACAACAACACCACTGCACCCGACCTCCACACCCGACAACAATACCCGTCGCACGCACACAATAACAAGCGTAGTGAGCCTAGTCATCAACAACAGTAGTAAGTCTAGTCATCAACAACAGACCAATGCAAAAGACTTCGCAGACTCTTACTCTTACCAAAGAACAAATTATACTGTGTAATGAACTTTACCCTTATCTTCGTCAGTTCAATCTTCCAATAGATAAGTTCATACAGTCTGAAATCTTTAGCATCGACCTTTTCATGACTGCGACAGGCCTTGAGTTGACCAAAGTACAGCATGAATCCTTTGTAAATCTGCAGAAAAAAATTACAAAAGAAATGGTACAACATCTCAAAACATTGGATCTTGTGCACTTGATCGAAATCTGTAGGGACAAAGGTATTTGGACACCTGTGCATCTCCAACGTCATGTACTATATGGACACATGCCCCTCACTGTCTGTGAAAAAATGCGTGTCATTCGCAACTATAGTCTTTATTTGGACAACATCTGTTATATTTTTCCCATCATACTTTTGGTAACTATAATGTTATATTTGTACATCAAATAATTAGTTATTGAACAATTGGTTATCAAGTCGCTATCAAGTCGCAACATATACATTTTGATCCTACCGTATATGTTGAAGATGTTTCTTTCACATACAATATAATAACACAAAAAAAGAATACATGTATTTGTTTTATGCATACTGTACATGTATGGTACTTTGAAGTGTTAGGTACCCTTGCAACAAATACAAATGTGGTGAATCTCAATGTAGACTGACCCTCAAGAAATATTGTATTTCTATCTATTAAAAGGTAACATGCCTAGTTGCCACTTTTGCCTGCAAAATCACATTTTTTGCGTCGCAAATACCAGTATTTTTTGATCTATGTGAACAAAGACGAAGTGATAGTTGCTTTACATCTTACAGACTTCTGGGCAATCTGCACTGGTTCTTGAATGCCGTTTATATCAGGTTAACTCTACTAATACATGTACACAGTTGTACGATTATTCTATAGTTACTTTTCATTTTCAGACCATTCCTCTTCATTTTCAGATAATTCCTCGTCAGATGAATAGACACCGATGGCATCAGCTTGTGCAAACAACGCATCTGTTTCTTCAATCGCCGTTGTTTCACCCGTATCTTCTTCTACAAAAAAATCATCGACGGCATAGCCTTGTACCAGAACACCTGCTGCATTTTTCATTTTTTCACAAAGATTTTTTTCGTGTTGAACTTGTTGCTGTGCACGCTTTGTTTGGTGCCATTTATTATCTTTATGTACACATACAAATTTGTATCCACCCAAATCGCGGTCATACACATCATTTGTGTCTTGTTTGTTTTTCTTCAGAACTTTTTTTGGTTTGACCCGAGTTGAACTACGACGACCGTTTCGTGTAGAACGGCGGAGACGCTTTAGACTCTTAGGCATTTGTTCTAATATTTCAACTTAAAGACCAAAATAAACTTATGACCAATATTTGTTTTTGGTGAAAAATGTTGAAAAATGTTGGTCATTTGTGAAATCTTGTATAAAGAATAGAAGTAATCAATAAAAATGTTGACATTCCAACATATTGGCACTGCCCGACATCGTGGTGAAAATAATACGATCGATGTCATGTTGTATGGTCGCCAAGCCGATGGTACATCCACCGCCATTCGTGTTCTCGGCATTCAAGCATACGGTTTCACCACCGTGGTGGTTAACGAGCAGATTGTCCGTGAATGGGTGCAGTGGGTGACTGCTATGCAAAGGACGGAGGGCGCGTGTAAGCGTTACAAGAAAGAACACGACGAAGAGAAACCCGACCACGAAATCTTGAGTTATTTTGAATGGTGTTGGAAAACAGCTCAACTGAATGTGAGTGACATCCGTTGGACACGTTGCAGTGGGTACAACATCCGCCACGTGGAGGACGATGCACCTCCCGTTGTGTGGCAATTTGCAGTGAAACGATACGACATATGGCGTGCTTTGTTAACAATTTTCAAAGATTATGAAAAACTTTACGAAAGAATACGAATATTTCGTGCGAAGATGGTTGCACGTATTCCCCAAAAAAAGACGAACAAATTTATTGCCAGTATACCGTGTCGTCTAAATTTGGGTACGGTCGAGTTGTATGAAACTATGTTTCAGCCTGAAATCGTGTGGATGGTCGACCACCAGTTGCCTGCATGTTCATGGATGAATGTGTCTAATTATTTGTTTGCAAAACCAGCCAAGACTTCCTGCGATGTGGAGTATACATGCTCACCGAGTGACGTAACACCATGTGCTGACCCACCTATTCCAATGGCACCGTTTCGCGTTAGTTCCTACGATATTGAAGCCATGCCATACGTGAATCCTGAAACCGATGAATGTGAGTTTCCCGACCCGACCCGAGATTGTATTACTACAATTGGAGTAACATCCTTTAACATGGTGGAAATGAAAATGATTCAAACTGTGTTTATGTTCGAACTAGAAGGCCAGGAGCAGTGTTCTAAATTGCCCATGTTATCGGCTGCGACACAAACAGATACCTACGATCCTGCGGTGACGGATGTGCGTTCATATGTGGACGAATTCGAAATGTTGCGCGGATTTGCCGATTTTATTCGTGAGTATGACCCTGATATCATTACTGGCTACAATGTGTTGAATTTCGACAATGTTTATTTAATTCAACGTATTGAGGCCTTGTGTCCCAAACATGATGGTCCCTACTGTGAAAACTGTTCGAAATCTCGCACGTTTTCCAGGATTGACCGTCCCACCACGTTAAAAAAACGCTACACGCATACCAACCAGCGTGGCGGCCAAGAAACGTGGGAGGCCTGGATTGAAGGTCGTGACTGGATGGATTTGTACCGTGTGGTGATGACGGACCACAAATTACGGTCATATAAGTTGGACAACGTTTGTTCCGAGTTGCTGGGTACTAAAAAGATTCACATCGACTACGAAGACATTCCCAAGCATCAAAAGACACCAGCGGGACGAGTTTTTTTGGCACAGTATTGTGTGAAAGACGCGTGGTTGCCGTGTCAAATCGTTATCAAACGATGTAAATTGGTGAATGCGATTCAGATGTCACAAGTGACGGGTGTACCGTTGACCAATATTTTACACCGAGGTCAACAGATTCGCACATTGTTGTTGATGCTGCGCCAAGTGAAGTCGCGTTGTCGGTTGGATCCTTCGCATCATCGTTGGTTTTTACCCGACGAGTTTAAGAAACTACCCGTCGAAGGAGGGTTTGAAGGCGCAGTTGTCATTACACCCAAGCCTGGATTTTACGAAACGCCTGTGGTAACTTTGGATTTTGCTTCGTTGTATCCCTCCATTATGCGTGCCTACAATATGTGCTTTTCGACACTTATTCCAAGATTTTCAGAGACTTTGGGAAAATATGAGTGGTCTCCTGAGACGCATATGATTAAAGACTCAAAAGAGGAGAACTATCCTGAGGTACGACCTGTACGTTCCTTCGACTACCCAGAAGGTGGTAAATTCGAATACAAATTGCAGAAGACAGACGTTTGCTTTGTAACAACCAAAAAACGGGTAGGAATTTTGCCTGAGATTTTAGAACAATTGTTGAACGAACGTAAACGTGTTAAAAGGTTGCGCAAGAAATATGGCGAGAAATCCATGGACTATGCGGTCCTGGACGGTCGACAGCTCGCATTAAAGGTCTGTGCCAATTCGGTCTACGGATTTACAGGAGCATCGATGGGCTATTTGAGTGAAAAGCGCATTGCTTCGTCGGTTACACGCGTTGGACGTGGTATGGCTAATCACACTAAATGGATGTGCGAAGACAGATACAAAGACTACGGGCTCGAAATCGTGTACGGGGACACCGATTCAGTCTTCGCGAACATTCCCAAGTCCATGTGTGACACCAATTGCACGCGCGAAGAACTTATTGCCAAAGTGGACAAAATTGGCACGGAAATGGGTGAATTTTGTACGAAAGCCTTTTTACCACCGAATGATTTGGAGTACGAAAAGTTTTATTATCCCATCTTGCTCAAAGGAAAAAAGCGATATGCTGGTCATAAATTTGAACCAGGTCTCGCACCGAAATTAGATGTGAAAGGATTTGAATGTATTCGGCGTGATTTCGCACCCATAGTTAGTAAGACACAAAAGATGGTCTTGGTCAAATTATGCAAGGAAAATGATGTGCAGGGTGCGATTGACTATGCGCGGGAGATGGTCGTCAAGTTGTTGGAAAATAAAGTTCCCGTCGAAGATTTGATCATGTCCAAGCAATTATCGCGAAAACCCGAAGACTACAAGAACCCCATGCCTCACACTATTCTCGCCAAGAGATTGCAGGCGACACAACCCGCACACATTGCGCCCAAAACAGGCGACCGCATTCCATTTATCATTCGGCCAGGGTATAAAGGTGAAAAGACGTGCATGCGGGCAGTTACACCAGAGGATGTTGCCAACGGAAATGCGTCGGCCGATACACGATGGTATTTGAGCAACCAGTTGGAACAACCTTTGCGGCGGATTTTTGAAATGGTGATGGACAACGCGAGCAGCATCTTTGAAGTGACCACAGTTCAACAACCAGCGACCATTTCCAACCCGATGATGCGGTCATTCGTCCAAACATCAGGACCAAGAGTACATGAAAAAAGGAGTCGGGGAGCGATCGAATACAAAAAAAAAAACAAAAAAACAAAACATACAAGAGACATTGCGTCGTTCTTTCAATAATAATTATTTTTAAAGTAATAACTTACATATCTTTGTCTACGCTCTGCCGCGACTTTTAATCGTTGTTCTTCGATCGCATTCTTTTGATACTCTGGCCGTGGCCATGATTCGCTCGATGACGTCGAGTAATGCTGGCCATTTTCACAAACATCTTTCCAAGTCCAATCTTTTTCCGAATCGCGCCAATGGGTTGGTATGTCAATCACGTTTTTACTTTTAAGACCAGTGTGAAAAGCGGATTGGCGTATTTCAACCACCTTACTGCCGTAAAAAGGAGGGTTTAATTTGATGTTACTCTCAAAATACATGTTGTGTTTCGAAGCGAACATGTACAAACATTGTAATTTCAAATTCAAATACTGTTCTACTTCTGGCGCGACATCTTGCCATGGTTCGGTCAAAATCATGACTTCACCGTATTTCGACGCCAAGTGTTCTGCACGATCCCAAACTTTGTTAAAAGCAGAGTCTATTGCCGCGCGGACGGACACAGCATTGTACCAGTGGTTCAAATAGCAGGGGTTGACGGGAATGTCCAATTTTTTAATTGCTCGTTGTCGACTCATTGTTCGTTGTTGATTCATTTTTGAATACAAATTGATTTAAATAGGTTTTATTCTAAAAAACACATATTTTATTCATAATATTAAAATAGTTTACAATTTTATTATTATGAATAAAAATGCAGCCGTCCGAACAGTTTCTTAGTTCATTTTCGACATCAAATGTATTACGTTTCGACTCAAAACTTGTTGTGTTACAGGGCGAAATACCAGATCCCCAAGGTAAGAACAAACCTGCTTTGTTGCAATTTGAACAACGACCAGCGTGTGAATCTCAGGCATCTTTTGTAGAAAATCTCCCAAACTTCGGTCTCCAATTGACCAATTATAGTGGCGCGGAGTATTCAAACTACCTCGGGACTGGTCTTGGCGTATCCTGGAATGTCGAAGTCATTTGGCCAGCGAGCGAAAGACAAATTCAAAGAAAAACACCGTCCGAACATTATTTGGTTGAAGAGTCTGGTGAATTATACTCACAACATATTGATGCATTCGCAAAACAACAAAGTGAACGCATTGTGTGGATCGACTCCGTTGTGAACATGGAGACCGAAGTAGAACGTAATTTATTTCACAATGAACGTTTCATTATTAATATCGACACTAAATGGTCGACTCACGTCCAACCAACAGGCGAACGCAAAACGTGGTATGGCGCCACATGGACCAATGATTTGTATTTACTTGCGATAGTCAAGAATCCACTTCTCCGCAGTCTCCGTGATTTACATGGTGAAGAGGGTGCCGCTTTGTGTGACGAAATGCGCGATGAATTGCGTAATGCTGCCAAACGTGTTTACGGCGTCGACCCTAGTCAATTAAGAATTATGTTTCATTACCATCCGCAATTTTATCGTCTCCACGCACATTGTGTTCGCACACATGCAATAAATCCAGGTTCAGAAACGGAACGTGCCCATTTATTGACTACAGTTGCCTGTAATTTGAGAATGAAAAACGATTACTACAAACACGCTACACTTTCGTATACTGTACGTAAGGGCGAAGATTTGCACCAACTTTTGTCACATGTTGAACGTGGACTAGTCTAGTCAATTTTATTGACATTGATTTAAAATAGGCATTCTAAATAATATTTTATTACTATGTAGAACAACGTTTATAGGTTGAAACCAACCAGAATGTCTCCCCTGAACTGTTTTTGAAATGGATGGACCCGATGGACCCGATGGACCTTGGTTGATCATTAGGACGGACTGCACATCCGGTCGTGGTTCCGTTGTCTTCATCATACACATTTATACCAGACTGGTGACCAAAGTAATATAGAGATTTCCGCGGTTTGTGCATTATTTAGAATACAATATTATTTAGAATACTTAAATTAGTCTGAAAATGGAAGACGATTACTGAAAATGGAAGACGATTACGAATAGTTTTTTTTTACGCATAGTTTTTTTTTACGCATTTGTGTATTAAAGCTCTCAATTTTATTTACAAATGGACGACGTTTTTGAGTTGATTGGAAATTTGGTCATTCGTGACGTTAAAATACCTTCACGAAAAATTCCAATCCGAGAAAAACATTTCGCAACGGCTATATCTGTAATGGTAGCATTGATTTTGGCAAAAATACCACTTTTATACAGCTCTACGCCTATAACAATGCCAGATAATTCCGTGACGTTTCGCGTAGACGGTACTTGGATGCAATTAGGTACACAACCCTTTGTGTTCGCAGGTATGGTCAGCAGTTTCATTTTTGATAAAAATGATGAATTAAAAAATAGAACACACGTTTTAGGTTTATTGTTTGCCACAATTAATGCAATTCAATGGACAATTGTAGGACAACACCATTGGTTGTGCTGTGTACAACTATTAGCAGTAGCTTACGGTATGTTACAATTAATGTGCTATTTAGATGTTTATGGTTCAATTAATTTCAGTACAGCGCTGATCTTCGCACATGCTTCAGAAAATATCATGAAATCATTGTTTAGTATTTCTACAGTTTGGACCACAGGTCTCATATTGCTAGTATGTTGGTTGGACGAGTTGGTGGTCACTATGCCGCTCACTCACAAAAAAAGAAGAGGAACTGAATCAATGCCTATACCATTAATGTACAATTCAACATCTGCATTAATTATGTACTCCACGATGTTAGAATCGTTGTCAATATTTGTACCCAAAATTCAAACAATATCGAATTATACACTCGGTTGGAATCTGTTGGTTTCCATACCAATGTTGTACGCTTTCGTGCATCTAATTAACATATATTTACCCAAGTTAGAAAATAAAACTGGCTTTCACTTGATTAAAACTTGGAAACAGTACGGCTATGCAATCAAAGGTTGGAGATCTGATTCTAAAATGGCAAAACACGTTCAATCAATCATTGATAGAAATATTTTTTGGAACTCTATACTTTTATGTAGCCTGTGGACATTGGGACTTTTTTTCAAACCATCAACGAACATTACTACACTTTTCATATTAACATCAACCGCAAAACGCCATGTAAATTTAGAAGCGATTAAATTTAGAAGCGATTAAACAATAAGAACCATCACACTAGAGATACCAAGTGAAAGAACACCCACAATACAAATTGAAATTGCAGTATCACGAAATACACGAATAATATTTTTTTTTTCAGGATATTGAACACGATTCCAAACAGACATTTGTATCAAATATAAAAAAAATAGGATATAGTATATTTTTATTATTCGTTATGAATCCTTTAATTCGTTGTATATTTCATCTGGAATTCTCACATGGTCACACATGCAACATGTAATAAACTTACTTTGTATTCGATATTTTAGACATCTAACGCAATATTTGTGCTTACAGGGTAGAACAATTGCACGTTCGCCAGACAAATCTCGTGCGCAATAACCATCACATTCGTTTTCGCATGTTGACACTTCTTCGATTTGAATTGGTTTTTTTAATTGACTAAACAAGCAATTTGGACATTTTTTACAAGCGGGTGGCATTTTATGTGAACAATTGTAACACTTTTTACCTTTTTCGTAATATCTGGGCAGTAAGGAATGTACTATATTGGCCAATTGAATAAAATCCGCTTCAGCCAACGTATTTAGTCCACACCTTTGAATTTCAGTTACAAAATTTCGAATCTCGAAGGGTGTAGTCATTTCTCATTTTACATGTTGAATTTAAATAATATATTTCATTAATCACATATTCGTAACATTGTCCTCAGGATTGTCATGGTAGTTAATATTAGTATCTATTTGTTCTTCATTATTATCACTGGGGGTTTCACTGTGGATTTCACGTGGGTTTTCACCATCAAAAATATTCATTTCCAAAGATTCGTCGTTTTCCGTCAATACAAAATAAGTTTTTCTCCCCACTTTCCTCAATAATCTTCGATTCTTAAAACCTAAAAAGAAACACATTCCTGTGATCAATAACAAAATGATTGTAAATTGTTGCATGGATTCGTCAACATATATAAACGGACTTGGACTGGAAATACTTGATGGTGTTATAGATATACCAGAAGGAGTAGAAGCCTGACCACTTGGTACAGTATGGTTCGACGCAGGACTTGGCGTAGAAGCAGGACTTGGCGTAGAAGGACTTGGTGTAGACGCAGGACTTGGCGTAGAAGGACTTGGTGTAGACGCAGGAGCAGGACTTGGTGTAGAAGGACTTGGTGTAGACGCAGGAGCAGGACTTGGTTTCGACACAGGAGCAGGACTTGGTGTAGACACAGGACTTGGCGTAGAAGGACTTGGCGTAGAAGGACTTGGTTTCGACACAGGACTTGGCGTAGAAGGACTTGGTGTAGACACAGGACTTGGCGTAGAAGGACTTGTAGTGTTTGACATTATGTTTAAAATAACATTTTGAATTTTAATTTAATATTATGTTTAACTTATGACTATTTTTTTTTCTTTTTTTATGTGGACGTCCCTCTTCTTGTTGTGGTTTCAATTTACTCGTAATTTCGTTCAAATCGTATTTCCACAGTGCATCTATAGTTGTATTTCGAAGCAAATGCAATTTATTTTGTTGGCAGAGTAATTCGCTCTTCAATATTGTAATTTTATCATGGGTAAGATTCCACATTGTCATTGACAGTAGGTAGTCAATATCTTGAAACTGATGTGACTGTAATTCCGAAACAAGTTGATCTTTTGGTTTCCCTTTGAATTGAATTGTCCCGCCAATGACCATTTCAATGAATTTGATTTTCTGTTGTAATTTTTCAATTGATTGTTGATATGCTCCAATTTGATATTTTTTTCTTTCTTCGTACAAAGCACGTCTTTGGTGATAAAATTCTTCTAAGATTTCAACCTCATTTGCATATTTTTTCATGTTTCCGTTTGCCCCGAATGCGTGCATATTTCCTATGTCCAGCGTTGACTGTAATTTGAACGCTTTGACAAGTCCATTTGCACGTAATTTCTGGGCACAATCGGCAGACATTTTGACTTTGAAAAGTACAGTTGTATCTGTGTGGTTTGCTTGAATCGAGACAATGTCTCCCTTTTTAAAGGCTCCATGACCATCCATGCATCTTTCAATGGTTTCTTTGTACGTATTTGTCCATGTTCCGACAGGTAATTCTGTAATGACGATGGTATTTGCAGAGGACCAATTGTAAACACCGGTTACGGCGAATTTTGCCGTCCCTTGGATAGGTTCGATGGTCCCTTTAAAATCTCTGTACCATGGTTTCATTCGATACAAGGGTTTGTTGTCTAATCGGTTGTGCAGTTGTTGAATGATCTCCAAGGGGTTAAAAGATGGAATGGTTGTGGACCACCCAGTACCAATACCAGTTCCACCATTCACTAAGAGCATGGGAATAACAGGCAAATAATGTACTGGTTCAATTTTTTGACCATCGTCTTCTAATGGTGTGTAAAGAGGCGCGTCCGCAGGGTGATAAATAAGTTCAGTAATCGGTGCCAATTGTGTAAAGACATAACGAGGACTCGCGGAGTCTTTGCCGCCCATCAGACGCGTTCCAAATTGACCATTGGGCATCAGCAAATTTATGTTATTAGAACCAATAAAATCTTGTGCCATATTAACAATGGTATTGTTTAGAGACATTTCCCCATGGTGATAGGCGGCGTGTTCCGACGTGTACCCCGCCAGTTGTGCCACTTTAATTTCACTGTGCAATTTGCGCTTGAAACATGCAAATAAAATCTTGCGCTGTGATGGTTTGAGTCCATCCATTGCGTGTGGAATAGCGCGCATATTACTTTGCACTGCCATGATAATATATTCTTTATTGACGAAATCGTCATATTTCATTTCAGAGACCCCAAAATCAACAAAAGTTCCGTGCTTATAATTGGCAATCCATTTCTTTCTGTCCGAAATTCGTTGTTTGCTGAAACACATATCAATCAGAGAACCATTCTGCATGATTTCAAAGGGAATACGGTGTTTTGGTAGGTCTGAAAAGTATTCGATCGCTTCTTTCCGACTGGATGTACCCAGTCCTTTGTAGTATTTTATGTTCCATTCGTCCGTTTGTTGTTGATGCCATTGTTCATATTCTGGTGTCGTGTAAAAGGTTCGTGTTAGATTTCGTCGTGTGCATTTCACAATAGGTGTGATAAAAACTTGCAAAAAATTCTTAATCTTCAATATTTCTGGCCAGAAATGATGGAAGAAATTGACAATGAGACCTTTAATGTGTGAACCATCGTGGTCTTGGTCAGTCATAATCATTATATGACCATAGCGTAAGCGTTCTGTGGTCGTGTATGGTGACCCAATGTTGAGTCCCATAATTTTCATAACATTTTGAATCTCTGCGTTACCGATGACTTTGTCATTGCTGGCATCACGAACATTGAGTAATTTACCTTTTAACGGGAAAACACCATATTTGTCACGTCCAATGACAGACAGACCCGCGACTGCCAGTGTTTTGGCTGAATCTCCTTCGGTAAGAATAAGTGTACACTCTTGTGAGCGACTTGTTCCTGCAAAGTTTGCGTCGTCCAATTTGGGTATACCATGTAGTTTTCTTTTTTTGGAGCCGCCTGTTTTCTTTTCCAATAGTCGTTGGGATTTCGCTTTTGCAAAGAAAGAAACTTCTTCGAGAATGCCCGATTTTTTGACAATGCGTTTTAGAAATAACTCGCTAATCTTGGGTCGAAATGACAGAGGCCCAAAGTCTTTCGCGCGCGTTGTCAACGTTTCTTTGGTTTGAGAATCGAAACTTGGATTGGTGATTAATGCGTTGACAAAGATAAACATAGAGCGTTGGACCATAAATGGTTTGACCGCCAAGTCTTTCAAGACTTTCAACCCTATAAACCCCTTAGAGATGATGTCTGTAATATATTTCACATGTTCACCACCTTTGGATGTACATATAGAATTGCAAAACGAGACTTGTTGTGGTTGTTGATCAGGTGACATGGTGACACATACTTCCCATCGGTCATTAATCACTTCATGGACCAGTGGTTTGTCGGAATACAGTTGGCAATACTGCTTAAAATTTTTGATTGGTAACCGCTGACCGTTCAAATAGACGCGTACATCTTCTGTAGTCGTACCAGCAACATCGTATACACGTTTGCGTAATAAAGCCTGAATATCTTCCGTAAAATGAGTCAGTCCAAACTTGGCAAAATCAGGCGAAAAAGATACACGCGTATAGTCTTTACGTTTCCCGCTGGCGTTAATGTTAGGCTTAGAAACGGTGGACATGTTGTTAGACCACGTTTGTGAGTATTTTTTGCGTGACTTGGAATCGACAGTCTCGATACAAAAAGAAGTCGAAAAGATATTGGTCAATTTTGCCCCATACCCATTGCGACCACCAACAACACGGTCCTCGGAATCGTTGTAGTTATCTCCTGTCAACAACTGACCAAAGACCATTTGCGGTACGTAAACATCGTGTTCGGCATGCAGTTCGACGGGAATGCCTTGGCCGTCGTTTTCAATGGTGATGCTGTTCTCAGTGATGTTGACTTTGATGGATTTCATTCCAGAATCGCGTTGTTTGTTGTCAGCAGCATTTACCAAAATTTCATCAAAAATTTTGAGGAGCGCCGGTACATATGAAATTTCACGGTGTTCCACAATTCCCTGAGAGTTCACAACCCACATGGGTTCTACTCGCGCATCACAGGAGCCAATGTACGTATCGGGACGTTCCTTAATGTGTTGCAAGTGGGTTTTTTTGCGATATTTTTTGGAGACAGTGGCATTTCTAGAAGTCATTTTGATATTGGAAAATAATGTTTTGAATAGGATTCAACTTATGATGTATTTTTATTTTTTTCGTTCTATTCAAAACTTTACCCTATTCAAAACTTTATCCTATTCAAAACTTTACCAATATCAAAATGAATCCAACAACTAAGACACCCCCAACAACTAAGACACCAATCATACAACCATCAATGAAAACATCGCCAAACGCACAGAAAACGACTCGCGGTGCTTATTACGGGTGTGAATTTACAAACTCCAAAGCGTCAGACCACCAAACACATATATACTTGGATGAATCAGGCAATCGCGTAGAAGTTTCATGTAACAGTCGTACTACTAACCATGGGAGCGGATGGGACGACATTATCAGCGTTGGCAAAGTTTACCAGTATGTAGAGAGCATAAATAATGATAGAATTGACCACGAAATCTGGGGAATCTGTACCAAGAAACAGAGCAGAAGCAAGAAACAAACAAATATCGCAAAAAAACCCAAGCGTACAACTAATCGCCGCAATCCTGCGCGTTCAAATCGTCACATCTACACAAATAAAGATATGCGCGCTTAAAAAAATGGAATGAAACATGTGCCGACGTTAGAAAAAAGCTGGCCTAAAAAAGATACAGGGAAAATTAAAGAGTTGTTAGAAAGAAGTACGGCGCGCAGAAGGTCTGTAGTAGCTGATTGGTCTGATTAAATTAATTATATTTTTTTAATTATTCGTTGTATACAGGGCTATACACCCTACGTGTTAAATCTGTAGTGACAGTGTTTATAATGTTTGTTTTATTTACTCTTTTTTGGTTACATTAATAGCCTATTGTTGTGATCCTCGTTCTGTTTTTGAATCGTATACCATTCTTGATTTTCCCTTTTCCTTTTTTTGGCATCATTTTTTTCTTTGATCTTTTTTCTTTTGGTCAAACATAATTCGCATAATATTTTAAATTCTGGTCCAAATGAACAAGGGCCATCCACATCGCAGCATTTGGTGCAAATGTAGACACATTTTGTATTCATTTCGGTGTCAGTAATTTCACCCAAATATAAAGGCTTTAAACTGACACAATTTTGACAAAACGCATGGCCTGGAGAACCTTCTTCTGGTAAATCATGTCTGTTTGCTTTTAATGGCGATTCTGGTGAATATCCACGCTTATGTATATGTTTACAACAGGGGTATGTTTTTATTTTTTTTAGAATAAGTTTGTTTTCTTTCTGCAATAGTCTGTTTTTTTTACGTTCGTTTTTTAATTTTTCTTTGAGGTATTCTATTTCTTTTTTGAGTTCGTTTTGCTCTTCCATTACAAGTTTATTAACATTTTAATTTATTTAAATACTAAAAATGGAAAGGATACGGATTTTTAGTGTTTATGTAAATAAAAAAAAAATACAACTATTCACAGCACTCTCAGACAAAATTGGATCTGTTTATTCAGCGTCTTCTGCGTCGGTAGGTGCTACTTGCTTCTGCTCTGTCTCTTGTGCACCCATGTGATACTGCAAATACTCCTGAAATTTTTCCGTTGACGTAATGAGATGTTTGTTCATTAACGTTTCACCATACTTACTTGTTAATACCATGTCATGAAACTTGAAACGTCCGTCAGACACATATTCGTTATAATTAATTTTAAAAAACATGTTCGAGTTAATCGGTAGTAACTGAAGTAAAAGAATGACGTTATCATCACGTTGGCGAATTTGTTCGAACAATTGTCTTGTAGTTGGGTTTCGGGAACCGTCAATCACTTTGATCGCGCTGGTTTTGGAATGATAAGGTTTCAATAGTTCTTTGTCTAAAGGAGTTGTTGTCCATTTGAGTTCCTTTTTATTATCCAGTATGGTTTTCATCCATTCGTCAGCACTCAATTTATTTTCCATTTGGTTCATTATACATGTATTGGTATTTATATAATTTTATGATTACGAATAGGATTTGATATTTTTTTTCATTATAACTCGTCGGCACCGTAGATTTGTCCAACATGGACAGGAAATTCACGCCACTGTTGGCATCCTCCTCGTGGACAATGGACGACAAAGCGCTACATTTAATTTTTAGAAATAAGCTGACCCCACTTTGTTGCGTGCGGCATAGTTATCTGGTTCACTGATATATCGTTTTCCAACATGTGAAGTCCTTCGAAAAGAATGGTCTTAAAATAACCCTATTTAAAATACAAATCTATTTAAAATACAAATCTATTTTAAAAAATGCCTAATCAATCACCTGCACAAATACGTTTTGATGAAATGGCCGATAACGCCACAAACGAAAGCATTAAAGACCTACCAGCACTGTTATGTGGAACGTGTGGGTTATGCACAACGTTTGGTGGATCGGAAAACTTCCAAGACGAACATTTTACTATTCTTAGTATATGCCTCTGTAATAGACAAGATTAATTTCTAGAACAGATGCGACCATACATTATGATGTATCCTTGAGAACTATGATTTTCGAAATTCATGCTTCCCCCAATATGTCGAAAGCCAACAAGAGGAGCACAATCATTAATATGTAGATTGATTAATTGGTCACAGATGACTGTATTCATTCTGCGCTGAACTGGTGTGAACATGGTAGGAAAGACTGCGTTGTGTGTATAGCTAGGTGGCCTGCGTGGTGATATAGGATTAGGATGACCACAAAAAATATTAAAAAGGCAAACTAAAGTAAAGGAGTTAGAGTACATTATAGAGATGTGACATACATTTCATTAGTTAAAAAGAATTACAGTATTTTCTTCACATTCTCCTTTTCTCACCACACACTCCATAACACTCTATAACTCCAACATAAGGACCTAAAGCCTAACCACCATCACTAACAATGAGCACACACACCAAAGACGACGACACAGCACAAGACGAGGAGACAAACGACGAAACACAAGTCGCAGCAATCAAATCATCAAACGAAACGAATGACGATGAAAAAGAAAAGATGACAGCGACGACGACGACGACTGAGGATCAAGAAAAGGTGCTTGATGATGACGAAAAAAGGGAAGCAGCACTTCATCCGAACGCTATCGTCTGTTCTTTTTGTGGTCTTCCACAAACAGAAGCACGTAGCTTTAGCAAAACGAAATGTCCATGCAAATCCACACGGTATTGCAACACGACATGTCAAAAGAAACATTGGAAGATGCACAGAAATGATTGTCAACATTTGGTTGCTGAGATCAAACGAAAGAAAAGAATGGAGGAAGAGCGACAGAGAGAACAGAACTCAGCTGCTGCTACCATTAGCACTACCACCACCACAACAACGTCAGTCAAAGAAGACAAAAGTGGTGCACTGCCAAAGAAAGATGAAGTGAACGATGACGGAGAAGAAAAGACAAAGACAACAGAAGAAGAGGAAAAGACAAAGGAGAAAGAAGAGGAAGGAGATGAGTGTCCAATCTGTTTGGAGAACTTGTCAAAGGATACCTCGAAGTTTATACGATTAGCATGTTGTGGGCAAGGAATGCACATTCACTGCAATAAAGACCTGCACAGTATGAAGATGGCTCGCACTTGTCCATTGTGTCGTGCAAAAACACCAACTTCAGATGAGGAGCACATTAAATATCTTCGTCCATGGGTGAAGAAAAAGAAAGTATGGGCGCAGAATCTGATGGCTCAAAAGTACAGAGATGGTAAAGGTGTGAAACAATCGTACGAGATGGCAAGGATGCTGTACGAACAATCAGCACAGCAGGGAAATGCTGATGCGATGGGCAATCTTGGTGCCATGTACGCTCAAGGTCATGGTGTTGAGCAGTCGTACGAAAAAGCGAAAGAATATTTCGAAAAAGCTGCAGATTTGGGAGATGCCACTGCACAATACAATTTGGGTTTAATGTTCTACCTTGGTCATAATGGCGTAAAAAAGGACACGACAAAAGCAAGAGAATGGTGGACCAAAGCAGCAGCACAAGGACACGAACACGCTATCAAAAATCTCAAAATACTTGACAAAGAAGAGGGACAAACGACAACTGCATCTACTTCTACTTCTTCTTTCTCTTCTGAAGAAAAGACAAAGACAACAGAAGAAGAGGAAAAGACAAAGGAGAAAGAAGAGGAAGGAGATGAGTGTCCAATCTGTTTGGAAGTGGTGTCAACGAATGGGAATGGATACTCTCGCTGGTCATGTTGTGGAAAGGGCATTCACAACCATTGTTTCAAAGACATGAAGAGTATGAGTATGGCTGGTAATTGTCCATTCTGTCGTGCTAAAACACCATCTTCTCATGAGGAGATTGTCAAACAGCTTCATCCATGGGTGAAGAAAAAGAAAGCATGGGCGCAGACACAGATGGGTCAAAAGTACAAACATGGCGAAGGTGTGAAACAATCGTACCAGATGGCGAGAATACTGTACGAACAAGCAGCACAGCAAGGAGATGCTTCTGCGATGTGTAATCTTGGTATCATGTACGCAAATGGTGAAGGTGTTGAGCAGTCGTACGAAAAAGCAAAAGAATATTTGCAACAAGCTGCACAGTTGGGAGATGCTGGAGCACAATGCAATTTGGGTTGTATGTACGCAAATGGATTAGGTGTATCTAAAGACACCATGAAAGCGCATGCTTTGTGGACCGCATCAGCAGCACAAGGAAACGAAACAGCCACCAATGGACTACAATGGCTCAAAACAAAACACCTAAATAAAAGAAAAGTTTGTGAATGAACTGAAAGAATTGAGTTTTTGAACCATACAAAAGAGTTAGAAAGACTTAGACCTACATGTAAGCGAACTGTTGCCAACCGTTGATTAGATTATACACATGGTGGTAATAGTAATAATAGTATTTATTTTATAGTTGTTGCGCTAACCATTCGAAACCGACTCGTGCTTTTTCATTTTTAATAGCCGAACACTCTACCACATATGATACCAAGGTAACCACGACACATTCTTTAACTCCATCAGTTCAATAATTTCACTTTTCGAAGCGGCATTCGGTAAATCTTGTTTATTTGCAAGAATTAAAAAGGGCTTGTCGTTTAATTCTTTATGTGACATTAATGTATGCAATTCTTCTTTTGCCAAGTCAAAACGGTCCCGATCATTAGAATCCAAGATAAATACAATGCCGTCCGTTTGGCCAAAATAATGTGGCCATAATTTGCGTAATTGATGCAAACATGTAATCATAAAATTTATGTAAAAGACCCAAAAGAAAAGATTAATATTTTACAACAAAGTTTTTGATTTACTAGAAAGCGTGGTCCATGAGTTAAGCACGTTTCTTCGCAAAAGAAATTTCTTCAATCACAAAATAAATTTCTTCAATCAATCACAAAAGAATTTTCTTCAATCACACCCGCATCTATTCTAAATTATTTAGCCTACCCCTGCATAAAAAATTATCAAGACCCCTTCAGACAAAAATGTTTACGTCATTCGATTCAAAATCAAAAAATACGTCGATTAATGCATGTAAGGTGAAAAAATGCACACAGTGTGGTATTCGCCAGAATTCTAATGTTGTCAAAGTTTGCAGAATCTGTAAACACATATTTATATTCAAGAAGAAAAAAAATTCAATGCAAGGAAGCACCACGAAAAAGTGTTTAGAATGTGGCAAACATGCCAAAAGCAACCGCTCAGTCAGATGCATTGACCCAGAGTGTCATTACGTGTTTCCATAGGGTCAAAAAGTAAAAAGAAAAAAATTAAAATTAGTAAAAAAGTCAAGTCCAAAATTGGACACAAAAGAAAAAATACAGTTGTTTTTACAAAAAGTGTTTCTAAAGCCCTCGACCTGTTCGGAGCGGAAAATGATTTTGGAATGTCCATGGACTCGTTTGGACATACTTTTGGAACGACACCATTGATTGAAAGGAAATCGTCTCTCGACTTGTTGGCACCATTGATTGGAAAAAAATCTGGAAATGAAACTTGGTATGGCTACATGCAAGATAATATTGATGACGTACATATAGATATAGAGAGTAGTGAAGAGGATGACGACTGGATACAATCCATTTGCAATGAAATATAAATGTACAAAAAAAATAATGTCCAACCACTTTACGTTTTTTACTATATGTTGTACTTTCTTTTCACCGTCAATCTATTGTGAATGTGATTTCTAAGACTGCTTTGAAGCTGGTACTATATTCTTTCTTATATTCAACACTAATAATGTTTGGAATAATCAATAATACAGACATTCTAAATTCTTTTCCAATATATGCCACTTGACGGTGTTCTCCATTTTCTGCTTGGTCTGTGCGCACAACCTTAACAGCAAACTTATCATTGGTGTTAGCGGACTCGTGTACCACTGCAAGCAAGTTTGTCGTAGCAAACCTATAGTGTGAATGGTTCATTCCAACAGCATGTACAACAATTGTCATGGTTTTAGACATCCAGGTATTTTATTCTTCTGAACAAGGAATTGTTTTTTCCTTGTTAATAATCTAAAAAACCTGAAGTCCATCCGTGAGCCACTTTTGTTGTTCAATTGGTAAAACTTCCCGTGCGTGTTGGTGACGTAGTATCAACTGTTAGGTTGGTAATGTCTGAGCGTGAGCGTCGCATTTTACCACCAGGAATCCACATCGCAGATAAATACCTCCCATGTGCACCGTTCATGCACCCAGATGACAGCGACAACGAAGTGTACATTCCCCTATCGCAAATGTCGCAAGGTTTGAACGACAATTGCAGTGACGATAAAGATAAAGATATGGACTCCTCCTCACCACGTTTTCTGAAACGTACCAAATTCAATAGTGCTGCCGCTGTCGAAGCAGCCTACTGTGGTCCACTACAAACAGCCATCAACAAAGAGTACTTCCAAGGTAAAGAGATGGAACTTGTGGAAGACGATACCAACGACGATGTATCAACACACCTAAATGTAAGTCCTACACAATCATCTTTGCCAGAAGACCTGACGGTGTTTGAAGACCCTAGTTCCATTTTCCGTCAAGGAGGTGCAGGTTCACCAATGCTTCCAACGAGTTCAGTCGTGCTTGAACTGATGCAAGAGTTGCGAACATTGAAACCTATTCCAACTACTACTGGTCCACCCCCAACAAGTAAAGCCAACATGCAGCAGACAAATGTCAGAGCAGCGCGTTCTGGAGTTGTGAGTGGTACGGTGTATCGACTCACTTTTGGTGGTAATTCTTCTGCACGTGGGATAGTAGAGCTGAGGCCAAATCTAACTTCTTCTTCTTTGCGCCAACCTCACCGAGAAAGAAATATTCAATCGTTGTCTTTTACATCTCAATTGGGAAAATATCAACCCATCACAGTTGACAAAGAAGAAAATGTTAATCCTCAACCATCATCATCAAAAAAAAGTCTGCCCTCTTTTGATGGTACTGAGACCTATTGTCATCGTTGTAAAAATGATCATTGTTTAAGAAAATATTGCGCCTGCCGATCAGAGGGCAATTACTGTGGTCAACTTTGTACATGTCAACATTGTAAAAATCGACCAGGTTTTGAATCAGATGAGGACTGGATTAATGCAGAACGTCGAAGATTGCGTCAGGTTCGAAAAAAGCACAAGAAAAAAGGTGAAGTTGGTCGCTGCAATTGCAAAAATACTGCTTGCTTGAAAAAGTATTGTGTATGCCATAAAGCGAACACGCTATGCACCACAGAATGTCGTTGCGATGGGTGTGAGAATTGCTAACCAAATACCTTGTGTACCAGGCAATGAATAAAACAATAAAAACAAAATACAATCTAACCCTAATACTGGATACATCCATTGGAAAAAAATAAAGTTACATTTTATATCACACACTCATAAAATTTATTGTGGAACCTAGTTTTTTAAGATCATCGTTATGGAAAAACAACATCATCACAAACAAACGGAGGAAAAGGCTTTAGCAACACAACTAAGACAATTGTCTTTAGAAAACAACAATGCTAATGGAAACGAAGCAACACATGGTGACCTCAGCCATATGCCAGCACTTAAAGAACAAAATAAAGAACAAAAAAAATTATTGCACAGGACTGCACGAACATTGATCGAAAGCTTTCAGAGACATGGGACGAAACCAAGAGAACGTTCAAGGGCACGCGGTTTGGTACTACACAAGGTTGCGAAAGATGGACATTGCATGCTTCGAGCCATAATTCAAGTGCACACATTTTTAGGATTGAGTTTAGGATTGAGTATCGACAATGCAATTAAAAAAAATAGAGAGAGAAAAAAAATTTTAGCTCTCAGACACATAATGCTATCATATTTATCGACAGGCAAAGGAGAAGTGGTACAAAACTTGAAAGCCACAAATCTATTTGATATTGTGACAAAGCGAATTGAAGCAGGAATCACTCAAAACAATAAATTGCAAGTCAGAGTCAGTCCGGCTAATTGGAGTGGTGCAGAAGAGATGGCAATTTTGAGAGAGATATTTGATCTCGAGTTGGTGATACTGAATAAAGACAATGTAAGCAAAGGAGAGATTGGTAAAAGCGTTATTATTACACCATCTACCGCTATTTTAGTGTACACAGGAAATCATTATGAGTGGGCACATGTTCGAGATTCGAACTGGGCAACATTCAGTGCCAACATACTGGAAGAAGAAACAGAACCACGACAAGCAGAACCACCAGCACCGGAAGCAGAACCATATCAACCACCAGATAAAATGACCAAAGCGCAGGCTCGGACCATTCTGAATTCAATCAGAGAAAATAATCTTAATTGTCTTGTCTATAAGATGAATGGTAATCCTTTGAAATTGAGATTGCGAGTGCGTTTATCAAACAATACAATGAAGGTCATTCCGATTGCTCTTGCTGGGAAAGACCCACGTCACGTACTCAAAGCATGGAGAAGAATCGAACACGACGTTGACAATTGGAAAATGATCTTGTTAGAGGACCCACTTTATTAAAAAAAAAATTACTACAGTATGTCATAGGTGTGGCCACATTACATTACGTATAATATAATTACATTTTTTTATGAGAAAATTATAACTATTACAATGTACCAGGTATGGAGGAGCAAGAAGTCTCGAAGGAATCAACTGTTTCAATAGTACCAGCACCACCATGATTGCCCCAACCCTGACTGTTCGTGGAAACAGATTCTTTAGTGAGTGGAAAGAGAAGATGGATTCTGGACGATGTGTCAAAGGTATACAAACCGTACAGTACTCATTAAAATGCAAATCATCACTATCCCCATTTGTCCCATTCCCATCAACTTTGGTCTGATCACCTTCCATATTACTACAAAGAATTATAATGATTCAAGCGCGTCCACTGTTTGAATCGTACCATTACTACGATAGTTGCGACCACCATGATTGTTAGTGGAAACAGATTCTTTAGTGAGTGGAAAGAGAAGATGGATTGTGGACGATGTGTCATAGGTATCCAACCCATAATAATAACTATTCCCACTTGTCACATTCCCATCAACTTTGGTCTGATCACCTTCCAACTCAATCAATGCATTAGTACCACTGTATATTCCACTGTATCTACACTGTGTGATCACACAATTGATTAATCTTCCTTTTGAGTTCTGCGCATACACACCATAAATACCGCATTGAGTAAACGTCATTCTTCTACACAAAAAGGAAAGACCATTTCTGGCAACCAATCCATGACCTCCCGGTCCTTTCATGGTCATCCCTTGCACTACCACGCTTTTTATGATTGGAGGATTCACTTCTTCTTCCATTCCTCCAATCTTAAAACCACCATGAATAATAGTTTTGTCTCTTCCAGCACCGATTATCTTCATTGGATACGTGATTAACAACTGGTCTTCCTCGCCCTCAAGATTTGGCATAGCATCGGAGTCATCATCATCAACCGAAACCTCGACTTCATGCTCACCTGCTTTGATAAAAAATATCGTCGGTGCTTTTCTTGGGTCTTCTTCGTACAATTCTTTGCAACGATTGAACAAACTATCAATTGACGCATGGTTTGTATGTGGATATTCCGTCCACTTACCTTTTGGTGGTGGCTTCAACGATGCTTTGAACATATTACACAAACGACGCAAGTGAAGTCTTTCATAATCGTTTGGTTGAATATATGAAAATATCATTTTCCACCACGCTATTTGTTCGTACGGTATGTCGCTTGGATTAACAGATGGTTGGAATTGCAGCAGTATTTTCTGTGAGATGTAGGCATAGCAAGCTGTCTCTGAAGGGGGAGCAAGTGGTGGTGAGTCCTCTTTGGTTTCACCCTGCATCAGAGCGACATATTCTTGAAGTGTTCCGATCTCTTCAAGAAGTATCACAATCTGTTGCTGGAGGGTAGCATTGTTTTGTTGGAGTGTAGCATTGTTT
>Ga0209502_10000364_pt1 | contig 49366 bp, 26 predicted proteins | sample ArcticOcean_MG_C_10_FD_187442 | JGI IMG/M metagenome (GOLD analysis project Ga0209502, IMG submission 187442) | Marine microbial communities from western Arctic Ocean - ArcticOcean_MG_CB11_90 (SPAdes) (version 2) | ecosystem: Environmental > Aquatic > Marine > Oceanic | place: Arctic Ocean... | reverse complement strand
CGGACGGTTACCATTTCATGGATCCCGAGACTTTTGAGGATGTCATCCTCGACGAAGGACTGATCGAAGAGGCGAAGGACTTTCTAGTCGAGACGCAGGCTTACAGCATCCTCCATGTGGACGACAAGCCAATCTCGATCGATCTACCCGCATCGCTTGAAATGAAGGTCACTGAATCCGCCGAAGGGGTCAAAGGCGACACCGCAAGCAACGTGCAAAAGCCCGCCACACTTGAGACCGGTCTCACGGTGCAGGTGCCGCTCTTCATCAAAGAGGGCGAAACCATTAAGGTAAACACCGCCGGCCGATCCTATGGAGGTCGCGCTTAGTCAGCGGCGAGGCATTAATCCAAGCGGAAGGGACCTCGGCTCACGTCGCGGTAAGACATACCTTTGTCGCTGACCGGCATTGATCTTTTTGATACACACACTATAATGTGAGTCTTTGGAATTTTTATAAGAATGCGACTTAGTACCCCAATGGCTACAACTACACAAGCTCGATCCGGCTTCGCACTTGTCATTGCCTTAACCCTGATGGCCTTTGTCCTTCTGCTTATACTATCGATCACAAGCTTTGTCGTAGTTGAGCAACAAAGTGCCAATATTGCTAAGCAGCAACTCGCTGCGAAGCAAAATGCACTTGTAGGGCTGCACATCGCGATAGGCGAGCTGCAGCAACGTCTAGGCCCGGACCAAAGAGCGACGGCGAGTGCCGACATTCTAAACAGCAGCAATAATCCTTATACCCTCGTCTGGCATTCGGACCCGACCAAGGGCTGGGATAGCGCGACGAAGGACTGGGTTCCCGGGGGCGACGCAGACTTTGCACTCCCACTCCTCTCGGTGGATCCGGCCAAGCTGACTACGCTGATAAGCAGCAGCGGCGAATTCAACGAATCGGCACTCGACAACCCAGTCGAGCTCATGGCCATCACCAAGCCCAGCGATGGCACGCTAACGAGCCTCAAAGCTGAGCGACGCCCGCTGGTCGACGCTCAAGGTGCGACTACTGGCAACTACGCTTGGGTGGCTCAAGACGAATCGCTTAAGGCTAACCTCAAGACTGAGCATGGAGATTATCAGAACACAGACTCTAGCCTGGATTTAGTCGAGACCAGTCGCCGCCTTTCGGTCTTTCCCTACGCCAATGCTGCAGGCGTTGAAATTGAAGGAAAGCTCCCCTTTGGGGCGATCGATCCGGTAGTGAATGGCGAACTGAATGACGATTACTTTGAAAAAATACAGAAAGCCGAGGATCTAGGTGACCTCATCACCAGTGGCTTACTTGTACTTGAATCTAAACCCGAACCAGAAGCTGAAGAAGTATCAAAGGCCGAAAAACTCGCTCCCTACCGGAATCATTTCACTCTAAATTCTAAGGGAGTCCTCGCGGATGCTAAAAACGGCGGCCTGCGCCGCGACCTCAGCCGCGGCCTCGACGATCAATATTTTGAGAAGCTGCACGGGTTACCCGTTTTCGGGATCGACGCAGACGGTAATCTCGCAGACGGAATCAACAACCCTGTAGGGGATCAATGGAAATTCTTTCGCGACTATTATAATTTTTACCGTCCCGTGGATGACGGACTAGCCAGCGACTTGGGCGATGAAAACGTCTTCTACGGCCTCAATGACGTGACTTCTCCAAACCCGTCGACACGGATGCGCTTTGCTAACCACGTCGTCTCACGTAAAGTAAACAACCGAGAAACTCATCAGGGGAGAGGCTTAGAACCCACTTATTCAGCATTAGTCACCCCAAAAACACTTACAGGCTTAGGGTATTCAGAAGGAGGCTCGAATAATAACAGAAAAATTACCAACGATAATTGGAATCTATTTACTCCGCATCTACGTCCAGTCATTTTGCGCAACACCTTAAAAATTGGTATTTTACCTCAAATATTCAACGATCCAAACGATGAGGATAATTCAAACAACGGGAAGTACAGGCTGCAATTTAAAGTCTATCCATCGATTACCATATGGAATCCCTTCAACGTAGCGATAGACTTTACTCATAATTCAGTTTCTCAGAACCCATTTGCGAACGGCGTGGAGGTATATCTCCACCACAATTCCAATATGAACCTTGAGATTAAAGCAATTCCAGAGAGCGGCAGCTCCACGGTGTATAAATTCAATTTAGGTTCAATCGCTCCAAATGTAGCGGTTATAAGTGCCCAATCTCTGGAAGATGCGGGACTTCCAGCCAAAATGCTGCCAGGTGCGATCTGGGTCTGTGGGCTTGGCCAAAACTACTTTGCAAAACGAGACGAATGGAATCCGGAATTCTACACCAACCCAACATTTACTGGAAGTATAGGTAAGCACATACCCCTAGTTATAGGAGAAAACATACTGACCGATGCCTCAATTACTTACAATGATGAGGGCTATACGCAAAATGGTGAGGAGAAATGGAGCACTACATTTTTTAAAGGAACCGACACCCTACATCTAATTCCCCCTGGAACATCCAATAATATAACCTACCACGGCATGGGGCAAATAAAATCAATTAAGCCAGGGACATCTACCTCAACAGAGACTTTCGACAGTTTCTACCAGGGCGATAATTCAAACGTATATAACAACAATACTGATCCTATTGAGTTGAGTACAGTCACAGCATTAGCTGCCGGTAACCAATTTCCATTCACTGCCGTTGATATCAAAGCACGCACACTTGAAGATGTAAGCGGCAACCCAAGCTTCGCATCATTCGCTCAAATGAATCTGATGGGAACTTACCCACAATTCGTCAGGCAAGGCGGTCAATCTGATGTAAAAGGTGACGTAAAACTACTATACATGACCGGACTCATTGATCAAGATGATGTTAACCTATTGGATCCCATTGAGGACATCAATGACGATGGAACGGGAAACTATGGGGCAAGCTTTTCTTACCAAAAAGGTGAAAACAATATAGTCATCTACGACCTCCCTCGACACCCATTGGTATCCGTCGGCGACTTTCGCAATCTTGTGCTCAGCTGGAATGAGGATACCCATACGCGACCAATTGGTGCGTCATGGCCACTCGCTACCCTAAGTGATCTATCCGACCCTTACATTCGCACTGGAGCATCAAATTGGAATTACTCAAAGGGTGCGGGCTGCGATACTAGCTACTACTATAACAATGCCCTATTTGATTCTTATTTTTTTTCAGGGATTCCATCAGAAAACCGCGGCGGTAACAGCACTCTGATTAATCAAACTTTCCCCTACGGTGTGAAACTGACTGATGCCTATATTCAAAGCGGAAGACCACTTGCCAATACGCGACTAAGTTACTACGAGCATCCCAGCGTAGAGCAACTACGTGTAGGAAGCACTGCGATTCGCGGTAACAAACAAGAAGCTTTTGAAACTACAGCAGCTCACCTATTAATTGACGCACCCTTTAACATCAATTCAACTAGCCATCAGGCATGGCAAGCCATCCTATCAGGTTTCCGGGGGCAAGAAGTCAAGGGAGCGGATCAAAGCGACTCCGGTGTTGAAGGGACCCCCTTCGTTGATCATTTCGTACCTCGTGGCGATGAGAATGATCTTTATGCGGGGCACCGCCGACTGACTGATACACAGGTGCGCGAACTATCTTATTCGTTGACCCAAGAAATCCGTAACCGTGGCATTGCGATTTCACTAGGTGACTTCTTGAATCGCGACCTTAAGGCTGGCATCGATAGCGATGTAAATAACGATGAAAACAATTTAATGAGCCGTATCGATGAAGCCATTAAAACAGCCGCCATCAATTCGATTACTCAACGCGTAGATCAAACTGTAGATAGTGACCTCTACGCTGTGAATACGCTAAACTATACCGCCTCTGCGGCACATGCCTTTGAGGATAGCCTAGTTGACGAAGCTGGAGCCGGACTTCCAGGTTATTTGAAACAGCAAGATATCCTGCGCGCACTCGCCCCAATAATGACAACTCGGGGCGATACCTTTATCATTCGTGCCTACGGAGAGTCAGTTGACCCACTCGCTGGAAATTCAAAAGGAGAAGCTTGGTGCGAAGCAGTCGTGCAAAGATTACCAGAATATGTAGATAGCTCTACCGATGATGCATGGAAATCCCCCCCTGCAAGCAGCAGTAACGAACAATATGGGCGTCGCCTAAAAATAATCCATTTCCGCTGGTTAAACAATAACGACATTTCATCTTAAATGAACGATCCTATCAGTTATAAGAAAAGATTGATTGGGTCGCGCTACCTAATTCTTCTAGTTGCATTCAGTATATTGTACTTAACGCGACCCTCCTTCGCAGGATTAACAAGTGGACATCAGTTTCAAGCGATTGCCAGCAATGAGGCAATCACCCACACTCTCTGGTATAATAACGGAGAAAAAAAGACCACGATCGTTGCCTCCCAAATTATGCGCAGCGGAGATTACGCTTACATGCCGGCCCCCTACATCACCTTTTATGGGGACCGAGTTGATGTGGAGGGTAACCCAATTCCCGAAGCGATCGCTAAGGTTCCTGATGGAGCTACACGCCTATTACTTTTTTTTAGCACACTAAAGGAACCTGACGAGAATGGTCTAAATTACAGTATCTTTGTCCTCGAAGATAATCTCAAGAACTTCCCATTTGGTTCGTTCTATTTCATTAACGCGTGCCAGCAAGACGCCATGATCAAAATCAGTGACGAACAATTCCCACTCGGGAAAGGCGGCACTAAGATAATTGGGATTGCACCAGAGGAAAAAGATCTTGGAATAAAGATCGTAACAAGACTTACAGAGTCAGATGGCTGGACAAAAGCATACTCCAACCGATGGGGGCACCGGGCTAACCTGCGCACGCTTGTTGTCTTAGTAAATACTTCCCAAGGTCATATTAAGGCACTTCGCTACCGCCAATTCGAACCAAAAGAGTAACCCATCCCCTAAAGAAAACTACTTCTTACTCGGTGGGCCACCCGCCCAGTGTGAAGAATTGCGATACACAGCCACCTCTTCGCGATTCTTCTCAAAGCGCAGGAGATTATCATCTAAGCGCTTCTTCTGTTGGGCGATCTTATCGGCATCCGCGACAGGATCTAAGCGAGCAGATTCTCGTGCAAAAATCTTGCGTGACTGCGCCTCAAAATAATCGAGCTCTTCCAGGCGAGCCTGATAGACATCCTGCACATCTTCCGCGTCGATCGATACTAGATAATCACTCAAAACTTTGTCTAATTCAGCCGCCTTTTCTGGCATTTCACGTGCGAGATTAAACTTTTCTGAATAATCACTCTTCATGTTAAAGAGCTGCGTCTCGCCGGTCAGCAGGTGCTTCATATACTTGTAATCACCCACACGGATCACACTCATTGGTGGTGCGAAATAACAGGGGTAATGGAAGACCATCCCTTCACCCGGACGCTCAACCTCCGCCGCGTTGCCCCGCTCAAATACGCCACGCAGACTGCCGCCATCAAGATTTTCCGGCAAGGGCGTGCTGACGCCGGCGAGGTCGTGTATGGTTGATAAGTAATCCCATTGCACCACTGGCACATCGCACTGCACATTCTCCTTCACGCCTGGTCCTGCGACGACCATTGGTACGCGCAGTCCGCCCTCATAGAGTTGCGCCTTGCCCCAACCCAAGGGGCCATTTGGGCGCATGCCACCGCCGTTATCGGAGGTGTAAATGATGTATGTATTATCAAGCTCTCCCGCGGCCTCTAGTTCAGCGACTAATGCACCCAGCCCTTGATCAATCTCGTCGATCATCGCCGCGTATTGGAGCCGCCAATGCGAATTTTTCTTACCCGCAGATATCTGATCCGTAGGCAAATAATCTTCGTCCTTACAATATTTACCGCGTGGGGAATTGCGGTATTTTTCAATGAGTTCAGCACTCGCCTCATGCGGCACATGTACTGCGTAATGCGAAATCATCATAAAGAACGGCTTTTTCCCCGCGTGCTCGCGCACGAAATCGACGGAGCTCTTTTTCAATGATCGCATCCGTTTTGGATCATCCGCTGGTAGCTTTTTACGGCTCTTGATGTCGACGTAATCACCATGGAAATTACCGTTCGAACCGATATCGTATTCATCAGTCACATCATACCCGATCTCGCTCATCCGCTCGCGCGCAGCCATGCCTTTGCCAAAGTGAGCAGTGACATAGCCTTTGCCGCTTCCCTTGAGCACATCAGCCATCGAGACTTCATCCACCCACGTCAGGTTACGCTTCAACGCAAGCACATCATGCACAAAGGTGTATTGGAGACGCCCAGGTGTCTTACCAAATTGAATACTCTTACGCGATGGCGTGCAGGTCGGTGCGGGCGCATACGCATTCGAGAAGCGCATCCCACGCGCAGCCAATGTCTCCAAGTGTGGTGTCTGGTAAAAATCACTCTTTGACTCCGGTTCGCTATCCATCATCGGCACCGAGGTGTCGGCCCAGCCTAAATCATCGATATACATGAGGATGAAATTGGGCGCATCCGAAGCCGCAGTCGTCAATGGCGCCAGCCCAGTCGCAAGAAATGCAGTCAGGGGAAATAGTTTAAGTCGAGTCGTCAGTTTCATATTAAAAATAGGTTAAAAGAGCGGAGCCTATACCCTAGAGTATTCTCGACAAACTTTCAATGTCTAGAAGCGCACAATGTATGTCTTAAAGCGCCATCTCTTTTTGCGGTAATAAATGAATGTATTTGTGAATCGTGATTAGACCGATCCAGCCTTTAACCGAACACGCCATTTGCTATTTATAAATAGGGGCATCTCTCTTGCCGCGCGGGAGCTGAGCGCTTCAAAAAATGAGCGTTTCTGCTCTACGGGACAAACCCTTGTCGCAATGTGACAAGTCTTTGTCGTGTCCTCTCATTTACATTTATGATATGATGAAGTAAAATTTAGATGAGCGCGTATCTCAAAAACTCCATGCTCCGAACAAGTAATCACTTTCGATCGATCCTTTCATTCCGTTCTGCTTCCTTGTTAGCATTCATGCTACTGGCTTCCACTTTGCCTAGCTTGGTTGCTGACATCCCTTATACCGACTCGGGCAGTGATCATCTCTGGAGCAATTCCGACAACTGGCAGGGCAGTAACGTCCCGAGCGACAGTAGCACTGGCGCTGCGAATTGGTATGATGGGACTCAACTAGAAATCCCCTCAGGCACCAATGCCGTCTGCAGAGGCTTCATGCTCGGCATGTATGGCAGTAGCAATACCGCTGTAATCGCCGGCGGTACACTCGCCTGCAACTGGCTCGATATTGGTCGTAGTAACCAAAACGGAGGCAATGGCACGCTAACTATAAATAGTGGATCTGCTACAGTTAGCGGCACATTAAGTATTCCCAATCAAAACAGCAGCAACACAGACCCGGCGAATATAGGCCAAGGGCAACTCTACCTAGCTGGTGGAAGCATTAGCGCTAATTCGATTCAAATTGGGAATGGCCAAAACGGTGCGGACGGCGGCATTGGCTCTATCTCGATCACAGGTGGCAGCCTAATAATAAATGGAGACGCCAGAGTCCAGTTACAGAACTATATCGATGCTGGATATATAACCACTGCTGCCCAACAAAGTTTTGAACTCGATTACGATATAAGCAACTCCGGGAAAACGACTCTAAAATCGACTGGGGTCTTCAATGGATTAACTAGTAGCCCCAGCCCAGCAGATGGTAATGTTGCCTGTGCCGTAAACGTTAACTCCGTGCGTTGGACTGGCGTCGCTGGGGCTGATTCTTATAAGGTTTACTTTGGCACTAGCACGACCCCACCCCTCGTCGCTAACCTTGATAGCAGCACCCGTACTTATGTCCCTAGTAACTTAGAGGACAACCAGGTCTATCATTGGCGTGTGGATGCGATACAGGATGCGACTACAAATGTAGGGGCCGACTGGTCTTTTGCTACGAATTCAGGGGACGATTGTGATCAGCTTGCTCCGCCCTTCACCGACTACTGCGTGATGCTGAGCCAAGAAATACAGGGTAAAAAACACGGCTTTTTAGCGGGGAATAAAACTTATTACATTGGTGGCTTTACGCCATCTTGGAATATTTCTGGTTACGACACCATAGGTTTCACCCACCCCTTTCATAATGATCTTCGCAGTCGTGGATATGGTATGGTGCAAGATCCAGATACCGGGTATGGCCACGATCTCAGCGGCTGGGAGTTTTATAAACATACCAAGGTCGCCTACGGAACAGTCATAGTTAATGGCGTTCGCTACGAAAATCCTGTTCCAACAGCGATGTATTGGCGACCGGACCGTATGATTTGCGAGTACCAAGTCGCTGGGATTAATATCCGTGAAGATAAATATATAGCGCTCAATGATACCGCTTGCTCAATCATAACATCCGACCAGCCAGTTACCTTAGAGTTCGCAGGGCAGAGCTTTTACCAACAGGGCATAACGCAAAGTACGAATGCGACCTGCAATTTTGATGCGACTAATAACGCCGTCCATATCGTAGATGGGGGCGTCAACTTAGTTAAACCGACTCAAGGTAATCAAGTCCCAGGTGTCATGATGTACGACGGGATGAGTACCATCATAAGCGCCTCAAAACCTATCCAAAATTATAATAATACTGCCGCTAGCACAGGACAACAATTCTACACCTTTACCGTGCCTTGTGATGCGGACGGCTTATCTCTAACATGGGCGATGCACGACGATAGCAACACTGCAATTGCTGAGACTCAAACAGTCCTCGCTGCCCCACAAGCTCAGCTACAAGCAAAAACAGATTACATGAATGATCTGTTAAATAACCAGATTCCTTATTTCCGCTGTTCCGATCAGGACATCGTCGATGTCTATTACTTTCTTTGGGCAATCCATATGATGTACTACATTGATCTAAGCGATGAGGATCCAGATTTCTATCCTCATACCCAGACTGCGGTAAATAATTTCCTCGGGATACATAGATATGATGCTGCTATGCAAATTCCCGTCGGTTCTTGGACTGTGGATAAAGCAAGCTTCGCCAACGGAAACGCTCTGCGCTGGAAAACTATGCTCGAGCATGCCGACTTAAGCACTGGACGTATCCCTGCAGACAACTTGGGCAAGACTTGGTATTCTGGACTCATGGGTGGAGTTACCTCACATGTGTCTGGTGCCTGGCAAATCTACCAGCATTCGGGTGACCTTAATTTTCTTTCCGAAGCGTATGGATTTTATCGGGCATTAATGTGGGACGCCATGCCTGGATTTTGGGGGCGGCAATACGAAGCCGCCGACTGCCTAGGATTCATGGCACTTGAACTTGGCTACTCTCAATCAGAGGCAGATCACTGGCAAACTGTCGTGAACAGTGCCAATTTTGATAATTGGTTTAACTACGGTTGGACAAATCACGGGTTAACAAATATTTTTACTTTTGCTAACCCGAATAGCGAAAATTATAATGGCCTAGGTTGGAGTTCGTTTGGTTACATGCTAACCAAGGGATTTCCCAACGATAAGGCTCGTGCTATGGTAGAGACATGGGCAGTTGACGGCCCCACAGGTTTCCTCAGTGATGCAAATGGCCACCTTAGCACAGGCTTACTGGCTGTAAGGCCGCGAAACGATTGGGATAAAATTTCTGAAAATGCCTTCTTTATCACACCCGATACCAATGCATTTATGTTACTCGGTATGTTTGCTGCCAACGTAGATGATCACGCTACAAAATTTGCGCTAGAGCACCTCAAAAACTACAATATGAAATGGGGTATCCCCACCGCACCAGAAGCAATTAATCGCAGCTATGAGCTCTTTGGTGACCAGTATTCCAACTTCAACGCAGGTAAGATCTTAGTGATCCTCGAAGGTATCTTCGGTCTTTCCTACTCGGTCGTCGATAGTACGTTCACCGTCGCAGACAACCTGCCGCTCGAATGGGACTACATGGAAACCTACGTCCCCATTGGCGATAGTAACAGCGTCGAATGGACGCACGTGCGCGTCGAGCGTATCCCCGGCGACCACAGGAGCACCAAACGTATACAAGTTCAAAATAACACACAACAGTCGCTCCGCATACAACCGTGGTTAGAAAATAAATCCCTCATCAAAGCACCTGGCAACTACAGCATCCAGCCCGCCCCCGGGCACATCGCCTACCAAATCGAAGGCAGTAGCGATACCACACTTGAACTTAAACTCAGCGAATCAAACACCGCCGAGTTACTGGCGGAAAGCTTACGCTTGACGAATGCACTTCAAGCCAGCGAAAGCGAAATCAGTATACAATTCGGCATCTCTAGTGCCGCGACCGACACTACGGTCATCCTCAAGCGCGCCACTGAACTTGACGGAGGCAACTTCGAAGAGATTTACCGCTTCGATACCTCGGACCAGAGTGAAAGCATGGCACCCGGCATCCACTCGAGCGTCACTCCCAACTACTTCACCATCACCGACGAACTGCAGCCTGAAGGTAGCGCCTACTATAAAGTATCCGCGGAGTAAATAGCGCTGGACGGGGCGACCGCCGCGACACTTGCATTACAATTAAGTCTTTTTCTCCAAGTACCAACCGCCTCATAAAGGACTTGCCGTATTTGGGCACTACGAATTGACGCAACACTATGAAATACCTCATTGCATTTCTACTTCTGGCCGTCTCCCTCACGGCAGCTAAAGCGACTAATTTCATACTCATCTATGCGGATGACCTGGGCTACACGCAGACCAGTGTCGCGATGATGAAGGAGCGTCCGGAAACCGCGCACGCCCTGCATCAAACGCCGAAGCTAGATCAGCTCGCCGCCAAGGGCATGCGTTTCTCCAATGCCTACGCGCCTTCTCCTGTCTGCACCTCATCGCGTGCGAGTATTCAGCATGGTAAAACGACCGCACGTGTCGGTTGTATTTCGCTGCACGATGTCGTTGCGGCAAAGAAAAAAGTCGATCTCGGTGCCAATCTATCGCTCGCCGAAATGTTCAAAGAAGCCGACGAGGACTATGTCACAGCAATCTTCGGCAAAGGCTGTAGCCCGATGGGTTGGTTTAAAGATCACGGCTACGACGAAACCGATTTCATTCACCAAAACCCCAATGGCAATGGGCACGGCGACTGGTGGGAACCCACCGACAAAACACCGATCCCCCTAGACGACCCTAAGCGCTTGTTCAGCCTCGCCAAGACATCGACCGACTTCCTCAAGGCTCGCGCAGAAGATGAGAAGCCCTTTTATCTGATGATCTCTCACTACGCGCTGCATGTACGTAACATGTCGCTCAAAAGCACACGCGCAAAGTATCTCGACATCGTTGCCGAGCGCAATGGCATCGCCGGCGGCATCCCTGATATTTCGCGCTTTGATGACAATGCCATAGACATGCCAAAGAATCTTCGGGCGCACTGGGAAAAGGCAAACTATGCCGCCATGGTTGAAGACATGGATACCTCCATCGGCATCGTGATCGATGAGCTCGAAACCCTCGGCTTGGCCGATAACACCTATGTTATTTTCACCTCCGACAATGGCGGCGGTTCCAGCAATGCCCCACTGCAAGGCGGCAAAGCCAAAATGTGGGAAGGTGGTCTACGCGTGCCCATGATCGCCACAGGACCAGGAATCCCAGCCAGCACACAATGCGATACACCCGTCGCACAATGGGACTTGCTGACAACCTTTCACGATCTAGCCGGCAGTGCCGCCCCACTTCCTGAGGACCTCGACGGCGTCAGTCTTCGCCCCGTCCTCGAACAAGGCAACGCCGGCCAACTCGACGAGCGCGATACTGGCTTCGTCTTTCACTTCCCCGCATTCTATACCGTGCCCATCACCGCATATCGAGATGGTGACTATAAACTCATGCGCCATCTCAATACCGGCGAGATCAAGCTATTCAACCTTGTCGACGATATGGGCGAGACCAAAGACCTGTCTTTGGCCATGCCCGAAAAGACCGCGAATATGATCAACAGGCTGGATGCGTATTTAGAAAAAGTCGGCGCATGGACGATGGAAGAAGTCTACGAAACACGAATGGAAGAACTCGAAATGTGGGTCAAGCGGGGCCAACAGGAGGTCAGTCGCATTAAACAGGACCTGGAGGCCGCTGGTTTGAGCCCCGAAAAAAGACAGCAATTTAGTGCAGAACTAAAATCGAAACAAGCCACGCTAAAACGTCATAGCGATGCCCTTGCAAAACAACCAAGTATCATGGCATCCGAGCGCTGGATGTAGCCGAGCAGGCTTTATTCATTTTAATACAAGAGGGCAGCGCATAAGCGCTGCCTTTTTTGTTAATAGGTAGCTACGCTCGCCGCTGCAATGGCACGCACGGAATGCAGTATGAACAAACCTACTAGGAGAGCCAGTCTTCACCGAGATCAGTGCGCCACTCACGCAGGCACAAAAAAGTGGCACCCCTTCACAGAGGTGCCACAACTTCTAAATAACCCTAATAAAAAGTATTCGATCTAGCGACGACGGCGAATCATCACTGAAGCCAATGCAAAGCACCCAGCAAGTAATGCGTAAGTACCCGGCTCAGGAACAACGACACCACTGAAACTACCAGTGCCTGCACCATCCCATGAAAAGTCGCTAGTTACGTCTAAACCATCCCGCAAGAAAGTCACATTGCTTGCGAAAGTAGACTCATTCTCGATACCACTGACCAGTTGCAGGGAAATGCTTGAGCCATCGGCTTCATACGCGGTGAGATCCACTACCATATCTTCGGCCCCTGAATAACGCCAGTCAGCGGTGAAGTCTCCGCTACCACGATTAGTCCTGAGCGTTCCAATGGACCCATCAGCACCGACATTCCAGGTGATCGCAGCGGTGTTGTAGATCCATGAATTGCCGCTATCTGAAAGGATATTTGCAGTTGCTTCGATAAAAGCCTGAGATGTTTGATTGAGGGAAAACCGTCCATTAACATCACCAGCGACTGTCATTTGATCGCTTCCGTTAAGCTCAATGTCGCCGTTTACAGTTCCAGCCTCACCGATGTATTGCATCGCAGTCGACCCGATACCAAAATTGCCATTAAGCGTGCCATTAACAGTCAGACTAGAAGCGTTGTTCATAGTCAAGTTGCTTGAATAGGTGTTATTCATGGTCAACTGCGAGTCATTTGAAAGATTCTGAATGGTGGTGACGGTGCTACCGGCATTCAGGGTTGCGGTCGAATTTTCTTGGAGTGTCAGTTTGTTTAATGTGCTGCCACTATTGAGAGTTACATCCGCGGTATCGCGAACAATCATTCCATTACCATTACCAACCGAAATGGCACCACTCGATGCCAAGGTAGAGTTTTGTGAAACAATGAAATCTCCGGAAGTCGTTAGCGTAGCTCCTGATTGAACGGTCAATGCACCTGACTCGGGGGCACCTTGATTGCCAAGCCATACACGTGTCACATTGGCGCTGCCGCTAAGCACCGAAGCAGGAGCCATAGTCACGCCACTGTTATAAATTCGAGCAGTATCAGCTGCGCCAATGCCGTTACCGCCTTGCCAATTTGAGTTGACCGACCAGTCGCTGCTTGTTCCACCTTGCCAATCTAAGAAATCGGCCTGCAATTGCGCGGTGAATGCGGTTAAGAGAGACGCGGCTGTGATTGTTAATTTTTTGTGTTTCATGGGGTATTCTGTTTTAATGGGGGTAATAAATTGTAGAAGGTGAACCTAATTAATTGGTAACTGTTAAAAATATATCAAATTTTCGCATTTTTGACAATGTCTGCACGCGCTAAGCTTATGTCAGCTAGTGCCATAAAAGGGGTCAAAATAGGGGCTAATATCCTAGGCTTCTACCTCGGGCTGAAGCTCTCCGCATCATGCTGTATCGAAGGCTATCACGCCCCAATAGCTGTGTTTGGCTATTAAATATCCGCGTCCATCTGACCCGCCCTTGATTGACCGTTAATGCAATTTACGAGCAGTCTCTAGCGCTTACGACGGACTTTCGATTCAGCTACAGTCGCAAGGACCGCCGCGACCTCGGCACTAATGTCCGGATCGTTGGCAAACTGTTCAAAGGCATCGTGCAGATAGTGTTGGATGTAATCGTCTGGCTTTAAATACAGATTCACCATCGCCTGTTTAAATTCTGCCGTTGGTGCTTTCTCCACAGCGACCACGATCTGGTTTAGTTTGAGCTTCTCCCAACCTCCGACCTCTTTGCTTTTCACCATACGCCCCAAGCCAGATTGCGCGGCTTTAATATCACTCGAACTGACATTGGGTCTCGAGATTACCTCAAGCCAGACCTCGCTCGCTTCCATGTGCGGCCAACGCTGTAAGGTTTTTAATACAGCTGGTCGCAAAGACGATCGAGTATCGGCAATCTGTTGCTGGATGAAGGCCAAAAGATGGTCGCCTGCGACCGCATCCGCGATCACTAGTAAATCGCCACGTATCGTATCATTGCCCGCGGCTTTCAGTGCCGGCACGAAGACCGAATCCCACAAGAGATCTGGATCGCCATAATTAAGGCACAGGCGTTTCAGGCTCTTTTGTGCAGGTCGCTTAACAGAGTCGCCTAATACGATGAACTGCGCCATCGCCTGGCAACTCTCAACCGTCCCTAGTACCTCCAAAGCCTTCATACATTCGACACGTAGATCGTCTGGATTACCTGGCGCAATTGTGCGATTAAACAAGTCTGCGGCGCCCTCGGCATTGCGCAAAGCGAGTAGCTGCATGGCAGCGGAACGTTGCTTAAGATCACTCGACTCCTCGACGGTTTCAAATAGTTCCTTATCCATTGTCGCGAGGTCGAGCTTCGCCAGCGCTTTACTCGCATCCTTATCGGATTCATTTAAAAATAGTGCATACAGCGTTGAGTAGCTCGCACTACCCCCGATCACGCCCAGCGTGAAGATCGCCTGTTTGCGAACTGCCTGATCCGCACTCGACAATAGCGCGATGACCCTCGCCTCAGCACTCGTAATCTCCTGCTCTGCAATGCCCGAGAGAATAATTAACTGATCCTCAGGGGTGCGTAAATCAAGGCTATCTAGTAAGATCGCTTGCAAAGCAGGCTCGGTCATCGCACTGCCAAGCATCGCATTACGTAGAGGTGAAGGCGCTTCGTCGACTGCAGCCTGTAATACTGCCACTGCTTCGGCGGTGTCTTTCTTTAGCAAGGCAACAAAGGCCGCTTCCGCCACACCCACATTCGCCGCCGAAGAAATCAAAGCTTTGCAGGTGTTCGCATTGGCGCCTGTGGCGAGCATAGCCAATTCAATGGCCGCACGACTCCCTTCAGGCGCATTTGTATGCGCCACCTTTAATTCGGAATAGACCGAGGCGTCCAGCAAGACTAGGGCATTCGCCGCCTGTACGACTGTGCCAGCATCGTTGGACTTTAGCAGTGGCAGGATTGCTTTGGCAGCACGTCCATCCCCACGGAAAACAAAGCCGTCGATATAAGCACGCTTCTCTGCATCGCTTGAACGCAGCATTGCCTTATATAATGCCGTAGTCGCTTCAGAAGAGGGATTCGCGACCAATGCGCGACGTGCGCAATCACGCAACTCAGGATCGGTGCTGTTTAGATAGCTTGCGATCACTGGCACTGACACTTCACTGCCAGTCAGTTCGAGCATCCGCAGCAGCCAGACCTGAGCGGGATGACTAGGATCAGATTGTAAGATCTGCAAAGTTTCCTCCTCCAGTGCCCTGCGAGCGTTCGCATCCGCCGTCGGCGCGGTTGAGTCAGTGAGTAGCTGCTGGATGTCGAGGCGCGCCTCGGTGCGTTGGTCCATTTGATCCGAGTCAAGTTGAGTAACCAACTCGCTGAGATTTTGCGCGTATGCAGTCATCGACAATGCGATCAGGCCACAGAGCGCAGATAATAGAAATTTAGGTTTCATACAAAATAGATTAAAGCGATCAAACGGGCAGCTCGTAACCCGCACGACGCGGACGATCCTGCCAGCGACGCGCATACTCATCGCCCACAATTTGTTCGGCGGTGGGATCCCATTTGATCGGACGCTTCAAGCGCTCGGCAATTCCAGCAAGCTGACAAATCGTTGCGGTCCGGTGACCAATATTGACATCGCAAATAGGCTTGGCGCGACTTTTAATACACTCGACCCAGTTCTCCTGCTGGTTGCGTGAAACATATAAGTGCACATCTGAAGGCTTAAGCGGACGACCCGACAAATCGCTAGGCGTCGTCGCAATGCGACCGCCTCGGTCTACCATCACTTCGCCTTCAGTGCCCACAAAGCGAATCGCATGCCCCTTCCGGTCGCCGTGGTCGCGAATCACTTTCACGCCATCGTCGTATTCGTAGGAATGATACTTCGTTCCTTCATGTCCTTTCGGATAGAAAGCCACAGGACCTGAGTCATCACGTCCGAGCGCCCATTGAACGATGTCGTAGTGATGCGCACCCCAATCCCCATTTTTGCGAGAACCATACTCCCAATAACAGCGCCAACCGCCGCCATAGTTACCTTCAACGCGATTGAAAGAATACGGCTCATATGGGGCAGGGCCGAGCCAACGATCATAATCGAAGCCTTCGGGGATCGGTTCCTCTACTCGAAGCTCTGGTTGCGGAAACCCGCCAAGCCCTACCATTACCTCTTTGACTTTCCCGATGTAACCATTGCGCACTAATTCGGCTGCCTTGCGGAAGGCACTGTTTGAACGCTGCATCGAACCCACTTGAAGAATACGACCATAGCGCTCACAGGCAGTCACCATAGCTTTGCCCTCTTCGATCGTCAGCGTCATTGGCTTTTCGACATAGACATCCTGCCCCGCTCGCATCGCGGCAATCGAAATTGCAGCGTGCCAATGATCTGGAGTGCACACCACTACGGCATCCACTGAGGGATCATTCACGATGTCTTCGTGATACGGCGTCGCCTTGCAATCGCCGCCCCGTTTTTTCATCTCACCCAAGCCGTATGCCCGAGCTTCGGGCTTCACGTCGCAGACCCACAGGGGCTGCACATCTTGGCGGCTGGCAATGCCGAAGTGCGCCCCGATCTGCATGCCAATACCCACGTAAGCTAAATTAATGCGACTATTTGGGCCGACGCGACCATTCAGGCCAAGGGTCTCGGCTCGCAAAATCATGGGAGCTACTGAGGCAGTCACGCAAAGAGCCGCACCTTTTTTAAGGAAGGAACGCCTTTTGAGAATTTTTTTAGAGTTCATTATCTATTCGAGAAAGTTACAAGCGCTGTGATGTAGAGGGAATCTTTAAGTTTAAAAGCCAGCAAGCAAGGCTTGCTCATAACCATTACCGACTTGAGCGCTTGGAAGTGAGTCTACCTAAATGACGTTTAACGAAAAGTTTCCTCCGGCATGGGGCTCGTCTGGAAGATGGATTCGATCTGCCCCATAACTACATTTGTGAGCAAAGAAACATCACCGATAGCTTTGAGGTTTTCCTTTAAATGATTCGTACTAGAGGCTCCCAATATTGCCGTCGTCACGTTCGAATTCTTCAATACCCATGCGAGTGCTAAGCGTGCGGGAGTGATCTCTAGCTCACGCGCTATAGTCGCAAAGGCTGCAACTTTATGTACTCGGGCTTCATAGCCCGGGGGCAGGCCTGCCTCCTTGAGCCATGCGTTTCCCTGCTTCGAGACCACGAACTTGCCGCCCTTCTCTTCCAAATAATGACCCACCAATTCTCCGCGCGACAAGGGCGACCACACCGTAGTGCCAAGGCCGACTTCTTCGTAGAGGCGTGAATAATCTACCTCAAAACTTTCACGCGTAAACAAATTGTATTGCGGCTGTTCCATCACCGGAGCTACCAAATTATCACGCGCTGCTGCGGCATGGGCGAGCGCGATGTCGCGCGCTGTCCATTCGCTGGTTCCCCAGTAGAGTATCTTCCCCTGGCGCACGAGATCCGTCATCGCGGCGACCGTTTCTACGATTGGTGTATTGAGATCGGGGCGGTGACAAAAATACAAATCAAGATAGTCCACCTGCAAGCGTTCGAGCGCTTGATGGCAGGCCTCGATCACATGCTTGCGAAACAGTCCTTTACGAGTGGGCTCATCGCCTCCCCAAAATACCTTACTCGACACGCACCAAGTATCGCGCCGCCAACCTTTGGCTTTGAGGATACGCCCCATCACCAGTTCTGATTTGCCCGCGGCATAGACTTCGGCATTATCAAAAAAATTGATGCCCGATTCGTAGGCGAGGGTCATTAGCTCATCGGCAGTCTCTTCAGAGATCGACTCTCCGAAGGTGCGCCACGAACCCAAAGAGAGTTCACTGAGAGGTAGCCCTGTTTGGCCAAGATAACGGTAATTCATACGTTTAAAATTCTAAAAGATTCTTACTTAGTACCTTCGCTCATGGCCATGCGTTCGCGTGTGAAGATCGCTTCTTGTTTAAGCCATTTAATAAATTTCTCTGCCTCGGCGAGTTGCTGCTGCGCTTGGACATTTCCCGCTGCGGCTGCGACACGATTTGAGTCCGCACGCGCTTCGGCTTTGGTCAACCACTCACCTTCGATGTTTTTCAAAAAGCCTGCACGCAGTTGATTCACCTCCTCCGCGCCAACTGAATCGAGATACTCCATCATTTGCTGTTCAAGTGATGCCGCCATTTCAGGATAGGATGACTTTAGATCATGCTTTTCGGAAATATCTTCACTAAGATTATAAAGTGCGATCGCTTGGGTATCCAAATTCTTTAACAGTTTGAAATCACCACGGCGTATGGACGACTCTGGTTCACCGTTATACCACGGGAAGTGAAAGATTAGCGCATCCCCAGGACGCTCGACTACCGCGGCATCGCCAAGAGTAAAGGTATCCGCAATGCTCACGCCATCCAACTCCTTGGGCAGCGGGGCCGAACCGCCGGCTAGTTGATAGAAGGTTGGCAACCAATCCCACCCAGCAGTTGGCACCGAACAATATTGCCCCTCGGGCACGCCAGGTCCACACACCACGAGCGGAATACGAATGCCACCCTCGGTCAAATCACCCTTCGCACCTTGCAAGGGAGCGTTGCCACGTAAGCCCCCGCCATTGTCGGAAGTAAAGATCACATAGGTGTTATCATCGATCCCCAAGGCCTCGATGTGATCGAGTAAATCGCCAAACGAGCGATCTGTATCCTCGATCATCGCCGCATAATTGAGCAACCAGTTATGTTTAAAATCCGGAATTTCATCTTCTGACAAATAGTCCGAATCCTCCGCTTTTGAGGGGCGCGGTAATGCGCGGTATTTCTCGCGCGTTTCCTTTAATGAATCATGCCAAATATGCACCGAATAGTGCGACAGTTGGACAAAGAAGGGCCGCTCCGCATCAGCCTGCTCAGAGATGAAATCCTTCGTCATTTGAGTCAACGAGAAGAGACGCTTTGGGTCGTCATCCGGTAGATGCGTGCGCATGTCGTCCAGATAGTCCCCCTCGCCGTTACCCGTGCCTTTTTCCTTTTCGGTGACATCATAGCCCGCATCAGCCGGCTTCATTGACGGGATGTGCCACTTACCAAAATGAGCGGTAATGTAGTCCGGATTGGCCTGCTTCAGCGCCTGCGGAATAGTAATCTTTCCGCGGTATTCCTTAAACGAACGATCGGTATTTAAGGTCGAGTTGAGCAGGCGTGCAGGCGTCATACCGTGGAGCATCGCATTACGCGACGGCGTGCAAACAGGGGCTGGCGCATAGGCATCGGAAAAAACCATCCCTCGATCAGCCATATCTTGCAAATGAGGCGTCTGGTAAAAATCGCTACGTGTATTTTCACGCCCCTCAATCATCTCGACCGAGGTATCTGCCCAACCGAGGTCATCAATATAAACAAGAATGAAATTGGGCGCTGCCGGCTTTGCACATAGTGCAGCATTCAAGGCAAGCCAGGCAGAAGTATAAAGTAAGGGGTATAATTTCTTCATGATTTGAGCTTACAGTATCCTAGCAGATGGAACAAACAATTCAATGTCTCTAGGCGCAGAATCCCTGTCTAATTACGCCCAGATTGCCTCAAAAGACGACTATAGCAGGGTTCGGCCCCCATTAACCGCAAGCGTCTGCCCAGTTAAAAACCCAGAATGTTCTTCTGCGAAAAAGCGCACTGCCTCAGCCACTTCTTCTCGAGTGCCCCAGCGGCCTACCGGCACATTTTCTAGATAACTGTCTTTGGCTGACTCAGCGACTGACGCATGGCGTTCTACTGGGATCCAACCTGGAGCTACTGAGTTGACCGTGATCCCGTGTGGCGCAAGTTCCATCGCGGTACTGCGCATATAGCCAATTTGCCCACCCTTCGCTGCGACGTAAGCAGAAAAAGGGCTGCTCCCACAGTGAAAAACCTCGCTGGTCACGTGAATGATGCGACCAAACTGGCGCACTTTCATCTCTGGCACCACTGCACGAGTCAAATAATGCGGGCTCATTACAAAAGCTCGATACATGGATTCAAAATCTGCATCCGTGTAAGCATCGATCGTTTTTTCATGTTGAATCGGAGTCGCATTGAGCACGACAGTGTCGATCTCGCCCCACTTGTCTCTGACACTCGTCACTAATGATTCGACTCCGTCAGCCGAGAGCGCGTCGGCCTTAAATAATTCAACCGTTCCTAGCGCGCAGAGTCGCTCCTTAGCACTCGTAGCAGCGACATCGTCATGGGCGTAATTCAGGGCGACTTTTGCACCCCCTCGGGTAAAGTTTTCCGCGATAGCCAAACCCAATCCCCGAGTTGCTCCTGTAACCAATACAATCCGATCTTTCATAATAGCCTTATATGCTTAAGCGATGATTTCGTGAATAGGTTCAGCGCCTTCCACACCAACCAACTTTTCATCCAAGCCTGAATGAAAATAGGAAAGGTAATTCGGGTCCATGCCCATTTGTTGCAAAATTGTGGCATGGAGGTTCTTGACGCCGAGTGGACGTTCAACCGCAGCCGAGCCTAACTCGTCGGTTTGTCCGACACTGACACCACCCTTGATGCCACCCCCTGCCATCCACATCGTGAAACCATTCGAATTGTGGTCGCGCCCACTGCCTGAAGCATATTCAGCAGTCGGCTGACGGCCGAACTCACCACCCCAGACGACAATCGTCTCATCCAGTAATCCACGACGCTTCAGATCCTTCAAGAGTCCCGCGATCGGCTTGTCTGTATTACGCGCATGCTTGTTATGATTTGATTCCAAGTCGCCGTGTGCATCCCAATTGTTGTCGCCGTGTGAGCCACCAGAATAAATTTGAATAAAGCGCACGCCTCGCTCGACCAATCGACGCGCCAACATACACTTACGACCAAAATCTTCGGTATGTGCTTCGTCCATTCCGTAAAGCGCTTTGGTTTCCTCGCTCTCCCGATCAGTATCAATCGCTTCCGGCGCGGTTGACTGCATTTTATATGCTAACTCGTAACTGGCAATGCGTGCAGCTAGATTTGAGTTATCCACTCGGCTTTCCATGTGCCCTTCATTGAGGTGGTTTAGAGATTGAATGATGCGCGCTTGCTCACCGTCGCTCATCTGATCCGTATGCCTTAAATCTAAGATAGGTTCCCCTTTGGAACGAAAGACTGTCCCTTGGTAGCTGGCTGGCATGTAACCAGAGGTCCAGTTCTTCGCACCTGAAATGGGCCCTCCAGTTTTGTCGAGCATCACCACATAACCGGGCAGATTCTGATTGACCGTGCCGAGCCCATAGTTGATCCAACTGCCAAGCGTTGGCTTGCCGCTGACCAAGGAACCAGAGTTCATCATCAGCATGGCAGAGCCATGAATCGGAGAGTCCGCCTGCATCGAGTGCAGGAAAGCAATATCATCGACGCAGTGTCCGACATTAGGAAATAAGTCGGAGACATACTTACCACACTCACCGTAGGGCTTGAACTTCCAGCGCGGCTCAACAATGCGTCCTTCATTTTTCTTACCTCCGCGGCCAAAGGTTTTTACCTGCACCGTCTTTCCATCCATGCCATACATAGATGGTTTATAATCAAAGGTATCGATGTGACTCGGGCCCCCATACATGAAGAGGAAAATAACGCTGCGCGCTTTGACGGGGAAATGCTTCGGTCTTGGTAGCAAGGGATTGAGGCTCGCTGTCGCAGCTTCGAGTGAGTTACCTAAAATGCCCTCTTTGGCGAGCATTCCAGTGAGGGCGAGTTTCGCAAAGCCACCACTCACTGTCTGAATAAATTCACGGCGCGAGGTATTCCCGCAAAAATCTCTCTGAGGTTGTTTCATCGTTATTAATCGAGATAAATCGTTTCGTTTAGGTTTAACAAAATTAAGCAAATACGTTCGAGCAAGTTTGATTGTGGGACTGCATGTATCTTGCTTAAGTCATCAGAAAGTTCAAGCAGCGCCACTTTTTCTTTAACACTCGGCGCACGCCCAAGCGCCCGCTCAAAAGCGGCGACAATCTGTGCATCTAGATCGAGATACTCCTCCGCCAGATCTGCAGCAAACTCTTTTGCCGCGGTATTCACGCGCTCACTGTTTAGCATAGTGAGCGCTTGCGTCGGCACCGTAGTTGCGAAGCGTGTCGGGCACGTGGCGTCTCTTTGCGGCGCATCGTAGGCAGCAAGAAGTGGCAGCTGTATCGAACGTTTCACCGCAATGTATACGGCGCGCTTATTCGCAGATTCTCCCACCGTTTCAGGCCACGCAATATCAGGGCGCGAAGATCCAGCCAAGACCGCCTCTGGCATCTTAGGACGCACGGGTTCGCCACCTAAATCATAATTCAATTTTCCCTGCACAAGTAGCAAAGTATCCCATATCTCCTCTGCTGTCAGTCGCCGTGGATTATGCCGCCAATGCAAACGATTCTGCGAATCGATTACAAGAGCCTCCGCCTGCGCTTGAACAGACATCTGATAAGTCGAACTGGTCATCATGAGGCGCAGCATATGTTTGATATCCCAACCCGACTCCATGAACTCTACTGCTAACCAATCGAGTAGAGCCTGATTGCTTACTGCTTCGCCAAGCAAACCAAAATCGTTCGCACTTGCGACTAAGCCGAGCCCAAAGCAATGCTGCCATAGGCGGTTCACCATGACTCTAGCGGTGAGAGGGTTTTTTTCATTCGCCAGCCATTGCGCTAAAATGAGACGGCGGCCAGTAGTCTTAGTTTTTTTGAACTGAGCTTTTTGTGCTTCAAGACTAGGTCCCTCGATCTTCGCGCCTTCAGTAAAGACTGCCGGTAGCACCATCGGCACTTCGGGTCCCTCGCCATGAACACTCCCGCGCAAATGGATTCGGCCCGGCTTTGCATTTAAGTGCTCATCGACAGAAAAGTAGCGATTTCCAGGCTTAGCGAAACGCTCTTTCTTCGTGGCCACTAGGGGGACTATGCGATCTTGAAAGGAATCACCATAAACATCGCCGATTAAGTCAGGATTTAGGGTGACAAGGTCATCGACTGACAATGAAGCAACCGCATTGTAATAAAACCCAGGGTCAAACCAGTAACCATGCTTGGGATCCTTTGGAGTGACTACGATTGAAATGGCATTCTTTCCAGTCGTCAGATGCCTGATTTGCTCGCGACTGAAAGGTATGATTACATAGGGCCCACGGAATTCAGCTGCGCCGCTGTAGGTGTTCACCCCGTTAAAAAAGATCTCTAATTCAGAAAGCAAGCGGCCTTGTGCATAAAAAATAAGCTGCTCGGGTAATTCGGTGAGACGAAATTCATGACGCATAGCTACTGACACTTCTTCATGTAACACTGGGGTATAGTCTTCGTCTTGACGAGCTTCACGGGAAAGTACGGTCACACCTGCATCTGGAGTCGAAAATGGCGAGCGAGATAATTTATACTCGGCAGGCACATAACTCGGGAAGGTCCATTCTGGATCGCTTGGAACTTCCGGTAAAAGCTGCCAATACGTTTCGCGGGCTTCGTCTTTCACGTGCCCAAACTTTACCATCGCTTGCGGCGATTTTGACTTTTTGACGAATTCATCGAGCTGACTGGCATCTACAGTCGCCCAAGCTTCTGCCAAAGCATTGGCGCTCTCTTCGCGAGCTCTAGCATCTGCTTCGTCGTACCACGCGCGGTTTGGTTGCTGCAGGTGCGACAAGCCTATTGAATCAAAAAATGACATCAATGAATAGTAGTCTGCCTGCGGTATCGGATCCACTTTGTGATCGTGGCACTTCGCGCAGCCCATAGTTGTTCCCAAAAAGGCTTCACTCGAGACGTCCACGATATCGCTGATCATGTCGCTGTGTGCTTGGTCGCGATCTGCTGGTTCATCATCGCGTTGCATCAGGGTCATGAACCCAGTAGCTACTTTGGCCGCAACATCACTATCTGGGAGCTCATCGCCCGCAAGCTGTTCTGCGACAAAGCGATCATAGGGTTTATTGTCATTGAAGGCCTTAATTACATAATCTCGGTAGCGCCATATGTATGGCTTTTTGTTGTCTCGCTCAAAACCATTAGTCTCGGCGTAACGTACCGTATCCAGCCATAGGCTGGCGAGCTTCTCCCCATAGCGCTCAGAAGCTAGAAGCTGATTGACTAGATTATTCCATGCCGACCTTTGATCATTTTCGGCATTAAAAACTTCAACCGCTTCGAATGTAGGCGGTAATCCAGTCAAGTCATAATACGCACGCCTGATCAAATGTCGGGCTGGTGCTCTAGAGTTTGGCTTTAAGTTCTCGGCCATCAAGCCTTCGAGAATAAACGCATCAATCGGATTGCGCATGAAGTCGTGCTCAAGCGCAGGTAATGCGGGTCGTATCGGCGCTTGATATGCCCAGTATTTTTCCGAGGATAGTCCCGCATCCTTCTCTGCTAACAATTCAGCCTGCACCGGGGCACTCGCAAAAATTGCGACGCATAAAACTTTGCTTAATATCTCTAGTGTTTTAGGCATACCCCTTACATTGAATAATCACTAATAATCTCAGCACCTGGCAAATGCTTGATTAATTTTTGGTAACCGCCCTCGCTCAATTGGGTGCCCGTTAGCACGATAGTCTCGATTTTTGAATGAGCGCGAATACTATCAACTTGCTCATCGGAAAATTCAGTGCCCGTCAGATTGACCTTCTTTAATTCAGGCATCGTTGAAAGCAAAAGCAGAAGATCCTCACCAGAAAAGCTGCTGTCGCTAAGATTAAGCACCTCGACTATAGCTGCTGTGGAAAAAAGCTTCGCCCATGCAGCATCTAACTGGCGACGATTCCAATCGATACGTACTAAGCTATCAACAAGTGGTTCAAGTGCCGTGCGCACGCTGGCTTCATCATAACCCAGTAAGGATACCGCACTGAGTTCAAAAAGCGCTTCGCCCACGACGGATTGAACCAGTAAGCCAGGATAACGGGTTTGGAAGTCCGCATACTTCAGTAACAAGCCCTTACTACGTGCCTTTGCAGCCCGCGCCTGTATTGCTACTGGGTTATCACCCATAATCGACTGCACATAAGCTTCTTGCTCCGTGGGGAAACTTATTGATTCAATTGATTGCTCCTCTGGCAAAGCAGCTGAGACCCACCAGTCGAGGAAAGCGGCTTCATCCAAGCTTAACTGTTCTTTGTCGGCAGGCGGCATCCGCTTAGTGTCATCGAGTGGCAGATTGATTCGTTGTATCATCAAAGATCCAGCCGAATCGCCGGGCAACAAGCAGGCACCCTTAGAGCCTCCCTTAAGAAGGGCCGCATAAGTGTTCATTTTTAACTTCCCCTTCGCTCGTTCGACACCATGGCATGCCATGCACTTATCCTCCAAAATGGGTACGACTAAAGAATCAAAGATACGGCCTGACGCGACCCCATCCACAGACTTAAGTTCTTGATTGGCTCGTTCAGCGAATATACGCCATGGCGCTCGGTCTAAGGGATTGCCATGCGTAATCACCCCGCCCGCATGGCCAGCAATCAATAACACTACTGTGGTGACTCCGGCACTCAGCCACTCGAAGCTTGGGCGGTTCGCGCTTCCATAAGAAATAAGAAAGGTAGCCAGTGAGACTAAGAATGCGAGCGAGCTATACATATGCAGGGCAACCGTTGCTCGCCCATAACCACCGCCTAAATACAAAATAAAGCCTGCGCTAAATGTTAGTAAAGCGCTCAAGAAGGTCACCACGGTCAAGCCGTAGACAATAGATCGCGGCACCGAATCACGCACGAAAACCGAAGCAAGGAGCAAACCACAGACAGCAAACCACAGACCTATGGGCAAATGTAAGAGTAGAGGATGGAAACTGCCGATAAAATCGGAAATGACTGACCAGTAATCATCCTCGAATGGCGCGACCCATTGAACTCCAGCGAAACAGACAAAAAGTATAATAACTATCCCAGCTATTGATCTGAATCCTAATTGCATGCCCCTATAAAATTTATTTATTACTCAATCACATCGACCCAAGTCGCTTCAATATTTCTCTCTGCCTCTCGTGCATAAGGATATTCCTTCCATACATCCGATTCGGAATAGAGGCGGCTTTTTTCTTTGCTAACCGCGTTGCGCTTGAGTGTGTGGTTCATCTTTGCGAGCAAGGCCGCTTTACGCGCTGCCATGTCCGTAGGATTCTCGGCTACCAGCTCTGCCAGTTTGCGCTCATACTCCACTCGTGCGCGGCGACCAAACTCATCCATCAAATTATACAAAGCGTCATACACGACCTCCATTTCGCCGCCGTCAACTTCGTCGACATATTGCTGACGCATCGCTTCCATACTCGTTACTTTCTCAGGCATGGACGCTGCCAGATCATGCTCCTGCTGATAATCCTCTTTGATATTAAAGAGCTTCATCTCTCCCGAGACTAGCTGCTTCATCAGACGGAAGTCGCCAATAATAATCGAACTAATTGGCGGATGATAATGGCAAGTATAATGATGGACGATGCCGGGTGCGCCGCGTTCGACGATCCCTTTGTTCCCATTGGCAAAGACATCGCGCAGGCTGCCACCATCAATGCCTGCTGGTAAAGGTTCATTACTGCCACTCAAATCATGAAAGGTCGGTAAAAAGTCCCATTGCACAATCGGCACATCACACTCCGAACCGGCTTCGATGGTAGGTCCTACGATGATCGTTGGCACACGCAGGCCACCTTCCCACATCGAACGCTTGCCCCCTTGAAGCGGGCCATTGAAACGCTCATTGACGCCGTTGACTTCACGTCGCTCCGCGTAGCCTCCACCGTTATCAGAGGTGAAAATGATATAGGTATTGTCGAGCTCCCCTTTGGCTTTGAGCGCATCAATGATCCCACCCACGGTCATATCCATCTCCTCGATCATCGCGGCATATAGAATGTCCTTGTTCTCTTTCGACTTCGCATTCGCGAGTTGGTTCACATCCCCGCCCTGCTCGATCCAGCGCTTGCGGTTACGCGCAACGGCTTCGTCCGTCGCCATAAACGGAATGTGCGCGGCATAGTGCGACACCATCAAGAAAAACGGCTGTTTGCCGGCATGCTCGTTAATGAATCCGACGGAATCTTTCCGTAGGGAGTGGAGCCGCTTAGGGTCATCCTTAGGAAAGGGTTCTTTGGTATCTGGGTTCCAGTAATGGCCATGACCGTTGCCATTGCCCTGTGGTGTATTCTCATCGGTAATATCGTAGCCGGATTGATCGGCGCGACTCATCGCACTACAGCCTTTGCCAAACATCGCGGTAACATAGTTCTGCCCTGAGTTTTTGAGCATCTCTGCCATCGTGGTCTCATCGCCGTATCCGTCCGGACGCTGGATTGGCGAGAGCACATCAAACACATTTCGATACTGCATCTGCGCTGAAGATTTACCGAACTGAATACTCAGGCGCGAACCCGTGCAGGTGGGCGTCGGCGAATAGCCCGCATTAAAACGAGCCCCAATATCCGCCAGACGTTCAAGCCCCGGCGTATTGATAAATTTATGCTTCGAGCTCGGTTCCCCATCCATCATCTGCACGGAGGTATCGGCATAGCCGAGGTCATCAGTATAGATAAGAATGAAGTTTGGCGACCTGGCCGCCGACAGCAAAGAACTGAAAACACTCAATAGCAATAGTGGTAAAATAGGCTTCCTTATAATACTAAGGTTCATCGGATTCTAGAGAGGCAATTAATTACTGTTCGCTGTGCCACGATCTTCATGCAGCTTGATCATGCGCAGGCACTTCTCCTCTTGGGAGGCTTGGAAATTTACGTGGTTTTGAGAGACATCCACCTGATAGGCTTTTTGCTTATTATTCGGGTCGGCGGCGAGTTCGGCTTTGAGCTTCGCGAGACGCTTTTCACCATTCTCAATCCAGCCGCCTTGCAACTGCCCCAGGTAATTGCGGCGTGTCGTGGTCACGGTTTCCGCGTTCACCTTATTTAAATAATCCGCGCGACGCTGATCCAGGCTAGCCACCATCTCTGGCATTTGCTTTGCCAAATTCTTTTTCTCACTCAAATCATCAGCCAAGTAGTAGAGCTCAGACTCAAGTGTATCGAGATTCTTGCGTAGCTTATAATCACCCATACGAATGACCGACTCAGGAGACCCCGTATGCCATGGGAAGTGAAAAACTAATTCCTCCGTATTGCGGACGACCTTGCCTTCGTCGCCGTTGAACCATACGTCCTTCAAACTACCGCCATCCAAATCAGCGGACAGTGGTTCGGTGCCACCGGCGAGATCGTAAAAGGTCTGCAAAAAGTCCCACTGCACCATGGGCACAGCGGTATAAGTTCCAGGCTCAATGCCAGGACCGCGAACTACGGATGGCATACGTAGCCCACCTTCGAGTAAGTTACCTTTACTGCCGCGCAGCGGGTGATTGCCGCGGAAGCCGCCGCCGTTGTCCGAAGTGAAGATCACATAAGTGTTATCTGCGATACCAAGGTCGTCCAGCGCATCTAAAATATGACCGAAAGCGGTATCTGTATCTTCGATCATCGCAGCGTAGTTAATCAACCAACCGTTGGTATACATGCCGACAGGGATCTCTTCTTCAGGGACATAGTCTTTGTCTTCACCTTTCTTGGGGCGTGGCAGTAGCTTGTATTTGTCGCGTGTCGCTTGAAGCGAATCGTGCCAAATGTGCATCGCGTAGTGTGAGAGCTGCACGTAGAATGGCTTGCCCGCTTCGACTTGTTCGCGCATGAATCCATTGGTCAGTTTCGACAGTGAAAAAATACGCTTGGGGTCATCGTCAGGCAGTGGTGTTTTACCGTCATCCTGAAAGTCGCCGGGTCCATTGCCGTTGTTCTCTCCATCTAGCACGTCATAGCCCGCAGCGGCTGGTTTGATACATTCGTTATGCCACTTACCAAAGTGCGCGGTCATGTAATTTGGATTCGCCTGTTTAAGAGCCTGCGGGATCGTGATCTGCCCGAGGTATTTTTTGCGGACTTCAACTGCAGAGAGTACTGTGTAGCGCATACGCGCCGGCATCATGCCGTGCAGTAAACTGTTGCGGAAGGTGCACACAGTGGAGCCGGCGAATAACATGCGGAAAGCACGCGTCCCCCCTCTGCCAAACGCTCAAGGCTGGGAGTCTGGAAGTAGTCGCTGCGCGTCTCGGGGTTACCCTCGATCATCGGCACAGAGGTCTGCGCCCAACCGAGGTCATCTATATAGATGACGACAAAGTTAGGTGCTTTGGCAGCCAGTGTAGTCGCGGCAAATAAAGTCAGTAAGAGTAATACCTTCAAAGATTATATAATTATTAGGAGTTAATTCAAAAGTGCCTTGCTTAGCGAAGATTCAATTCAAGATCGAACAAGCCAACTGCCTTGCCTGCTTGCGCCTCAATATTGATACGTAAGCCCTCGCACGTGAGTTCAGCGGCAGGGTGGATCGTGTTGAAGCGATCCTTAGAGACTCCGTAAACATCGGTGATGTATTTCTCAAAGGGGTGCCATGTGCCATCTAGCAGATACTCCATTCTCCAATCCGCGGGTACTCCGACTTGATCACAGCTCACCCAGAAAAGGCCGAGGCGCTCAATCGTTTGCGCTTGGTCAAACACCATTTGTATCCACTCTTTATCAGAATGACCAGAGCTGATCCATGCGTCGAGGGTGGTATCCTCGGACGAAGCTGGACGGCGGCCGTCCTTGACCGCATCAACGACTCCATTCGCTGCACAACTAGAGGCAGTGATGGTGCCATACTTGGCAGGATCAAAATGGACGCGAGAGAGTTGTGCTTGCGCGCCTTCAATCGCGTCAGGAAGCCAAACAATCATCGTCGCGTTGCCACGGTTATTCCATGATAGATATGGGATGAATTTGAGCTCAGTGCTGCGTGACTCGCCATCGACTATCTCGGCTGCCGGCACACTGACAATAGGGCTTCCTTCTAAGATGCCATCCTCGATGTGCCCTACTGTGCAGCGATCGCTTGAAGGTAATTCGGGAATGTAGAAACGCTGGACTGCTCCATTATTATCTGCCTCCTCAGCGCACATAACGAGAGGCCCACGCGTCACTGACACACGGCCACGGTTGTCGACAACCTTGTCATCGCAAACGCTAAAACGTAGGTCCATTGGTAAGTCTAGCTCGATCACATCGCCCGCAACCCAAGTGCGGTTAATTTCAACAAAGCCCTTCACCACTTCAGCTCGGACGACTTCTCCATTCACCTTCAAGGTCCATTGGGGAGGCGTTTTCTCGGTATAGCTGTAAAGCTTACCTGGTACGAACTGTTCGCCTAAGGCCCAAGTGGGGATACGGAGCTTGATGGCAAACTGGGCTGGATACAGTAGGTCAGTCTCGATACGGATGGCGCCTTCGTATGGATACGCAGTTTGCTGCCTAAGAGTAAGCTCGGTATCGGCTACTGAAAGTGTGACTTCATTGCCAGAATAGAGCAAAGCGTAAACAGTGTCGTCCTCAACCGCATACATGTAGCCACCCACGTGATTGATGACGCGTGCAATATTAGATGGGCAGCACGCGCAGTCGAACCAAGGGGAACGTCCCGCTGATCCGTGATTAAACAATTGGTGCCCATCCGCCTCGAGTGGATTTACGTAGAAGAATTTGTTGCCTTCCACATTCATGCCAGCGAGCGAGTTATTGAACAAAGAAACTTCCGCAACATCGAAGTATTTTGCGTCTTCATGCAGCAGCGTCATGCGATGATTAAAGAAGACATTGGCAATCGCAGCGCAGGTTTCGTTATAAGCATCGAGATTTGGCAGGTCGTAATCCTCGCCAAAGCCTTCGATGCCATGAATCGCTCCGAGACCGCCAGTGATGTGCATCTTGGCATCAACAATGTTTGACCAAATTGCTTCCAATGCACGGTTGTAAGCATCGTCTCCGGTGAGTGCGCTGACATCCGTCATCGCGGCATACATATAGACCGCGCGCACTGCATGACCAACAGCAGTAGTCTGCTCTGTAACTGGCGCATGTTGCTGCGCATAACTGGCCGACATTGTGCCTTTGCCATCTGGGCGATAAGTCACACCGCGGATATCAAGGAACTTTTTAGCCATGTTCAGATAGAGTTCATTACCCGTTGCTCGGTAGAGGCGGCACAATGCTAGCTCTGGCTCTTGATGCCCTGGCGCTTGGTTGAGCGGCACGCCACCATTGTAATTTGGATCTCCAGCGAAGAAGGCCTTATTGACATGCTGTGCACTCTTTTCTGCTATATCCAACCAGGCACGCTTGCCAGTCGCTTCAAAATAGGCGACTGCTCCCTCGTATAAGTGTCCCACATTATAAAGTTCGTGACTGTGAACGACCCAGGAATATGGCTTCAGCCCCATTTCAGCCTCATTCGCGATTCCGCAGGTATGAGAAACATACAGATAGCCATCCTCTTGCTGAGCCTTGCCAATAATATCTATTAGCTCATCCATCTGGGCTTCCAAGTTCGGATCGGCCTCTAGGTTGAGTAAATACGCTGCGCCCTCCATTACTTTATATAAATCTGAACTAACAAACCGATGGGTGAATGGCATCTCATCTTTTTCACCGCGTAAGTAAGATCCGCAACGGCGTAAATTCTCAGCAGCGCGCTCGGTCTTGCGTAAGGCAAACGGCACTGTTTCATTCTTCTGCACCTGCAAGCGTGGCAGCCAAAATGCATCGTTCAAAGCCACCTTGCTAAATGCAATAGGCGCGACGGAGTAGTCTTGTGTTAGTTCGAGTATCTTCATCGTATTGAAATTATTGCCGAACGCGGCGGTAAATTTGTAGTGGCAATTAGAGTGATTAAAATTGGGAGAGTGTCGGGACGCAGATATTAAATCTTTCGTGAAATCGGGGTATTTTGAAGGGGCACATCTATTGAGGTCGTCGCCAAGATTCCGGCGAAATAAATTGATACTCGGGCTCATCGCCCTTCTTCGACTTGACGGTCAGTCGTGTGCGATGACTATCTTGATAGTAGTAGAGATCCATTCGGTGTAAGCCCTGCTTTAGTCCAACACTCCCTTCCGCTTCCCATGCATCCACATAGGAGTGTGCATCCAGATCAACTAACACTTGCCCATCGATCACGATCCGTGCTCCATCATCCGCATGCAGGTGGAAGTGATACACTTCATCGACTGGCACACTTAGATAGCTAGTCAAATGTAAGGCATAACTCTCTGAGCGATCGCCAGCAACCGCCGAGACTTGTATGTGTTGTTTTAGCTGATCGGTTGGCAAGGTGCCGGTTCGTGCCGGTTCTAGATTTTCAAAATCGGGTAAACTCGTGCTCTTGTCGCTTAGTTCATAATAACGATAGAACATGCCAGGCTGAGTCGTTGCCAAATCTACCTCCGAGGCCTTTAATTCGGTTGCCGTATAGACCATGTCATACGGAGTGTAGCTCGACCCATCCTCAGCAAATGCTAGTAACTTAAAGTTTGTCGTCGCATCAATAGTGACCGCTGCCTCCCAAATCGGTGAACTTACGGTCGGCACGGTGCCATCGGTGGTATAACGTATAACGGTGCCAGGTAATAGATTCTCAATATCAACTGTCACAGAGCCATGGAAAATGCGTGCGCGTGGTGTCGACCACACCAAGGTGTCATAAGATTTAAGCTTTTTACCGAGCGTCAATTCAACCTCTGCAGATGATTGATTACTGGTGAATTCCACTGCGGTGCTTCGCGATATGGCTTCACCTGGGCCACTCGAAGCGATCAGGGCGCGATCTTCAGTATAGGGTGCGATGATCGTTTCTTTCAGGGGGTTGCCGTTTACTTCAGCGAGTAAGCTAACTTGGTCTCCCTCAAATCTACGGTCCACGCGTGTATGTACCCACTGGGTCTCCCCCTCTACAACGACGGGTGTATACGCTTCAATATAATCCCAAGTCGATGGCAGGTGCGGTGCGAAAGTAAACTGCTGATCGGGGATGCTGTAATCAAGTCCAGCCAGCCACTCGATCATTGGCAAGACATGCGCTAAGTCCCAATTGTAGTAGCGTGAGCCCCATGCCTTGTGATTCTCTTCCCACGCTTCAGGTGCAACGGGATAGCCCCACTCTCGATGCATCGCATTCGTATGATTTAAGGTCGTCAAAATACCCGCGTAGGCTTGATCTTGGCGGAACATTCCATCGATCGCTAGCCATGTGCTGATCGTCGAACATCGGAAGATGCCATTCGGAGGACTGTCAGCCGCACGGGTATTGACCCCGACCGGCGAGGCAAACCCCTTGTCCGTATCGAGGACATACTCTTCGACCATCTGCTCGCCCCAGTCTTTTGGCATCGCCACGGACTGGAGTGCGGAGAGGGCCCAGATATCTTTCCACGGTACTCCGCGACCGCCGTAAAAACCATCCCAACGCCCTGACCATTGATGTTTGAAACTTTTAACCATCTGAGGACGGAAGGCCTGCCAGTGCTCGACGTCGTTCGCCTCACCCAATGCAGCTGCCATGTTTGAAAGCGCATCGACTGCGTTCACTTCGGTGCCGAAACTGTTAGTAGGCCCTTTGCCATTCCAATACAGCGGCTTGAAGACTTTTTGATACACCTCTTCTAAATACTCCCGGTCGCCTGAACGACGATACTGTTGCCAAGCGGGCTCGGTCGCACCGACGAATACCATGCGCACCAACGGAGAATACCAGCCCTTACCAAAATTGTCGGGCATGTTGTTGGCCTTATTCTTGAACGGTACCATGTATTGCCACGACAACGCATTGCCATGTCCCCATTGCCACTTATCGGCAACCCAAGAGCCCACTTGGATGTAGGCCCATGAATCCCAGAGGTGCAGTCCCATGAAGTTGTTGACCGCAGTCTGCGTGTGCGGGTATTTCAACCAGCCCTCGCCAATGTCACGAAAATACATAAAATTGAGTGCCCAAAGATAGTAGTAAGTCTCCACAGCCTTCTCGTCCGAGCAGCGGAAATAAGGGATCTGCTCATTGAGTAGATCATTAAACCACTCGGTCTTTGCCGCCATTGCTGGCATTGCTTCGGCATTGCCCTGCTCTGATCGAGACAGTGCTTCGGAATACTCATCCGCAACCGCCAATGTCAGCGATACGGGTTGGCCCGCTGGCAAATTCAAGACAAAGGAGTAGCCGAGATTGCCCTTGGGCCGCTCGGACCACTTCACATCCTCCATCGGAACGCTGGCACTATAGACAAAGCTCAGGCCGTCATACATCATACGCCCAATCTCCGTGGGCTTGCCGTAGAGCGGCTTGGCGATTGCTGTGCCAGCTTCTAGCAAGCGCAGCGCATTGGCCGACTCGTCAAAGGTAATTTTAGATTCACAAGTGCGTGAAAAACTGCCCTCTACCTCGTCGCCATCAAAACTCGGAACCTTGCTAGGCTCCCAAAAGCTTTCACCCTCAAAACGAATGGAGACATCCTTATCGGACACGATCAATGTCGTAAGCACATCGTCGCGGCTAATGAATTTATCTTCGCTAATGTTCACTCCGGCGATTTCGTAATTGGCGACCATCTTATCTGGGCGCCAGTCCAGAGTCTTTGGTTTGGGGTGCTTATGTTCGCTGCCGTCAACGATCAAGGTGCCGTATGCAGAACGCGTCTTACGCCAAAACTCCCAACCCCAAGAGTCGTGGCCATCACCGCCGACTTCAGACTGAACAATCGCATTGCCACGTGCACGGCCATCGCGAAAGAGCGGGTGTGTGAAACCAAGTGTTTCTGACTCCCAATATTCATGCCAGTAAGCACCAAAAGAGCCCGCTACATAGTAGAGCTTATTACCCGCGATGAAGCCGTAGTGCTCTCCTTGGATATCACGCTCGAGCATTTCGCAATAATCGGTGCGTGGAGGTAAGCTAGGAGACTCCACACTTCCAGCAGATTGTCCAACAGAGTGCGCATTGTCGTTTTGTGCACTGCAGCCCGTAGGAAAAACCGCTAAAAGAGTAAGTGTAAGAAATGAAATAAGGAAACGCATGATTAAGAAAGGATAGCATCCCAAAAATAAGATGTCTCTATAATACCTAATCCATGAAATATTACAATCGGTGAACACGACCAAAAACTGTCACATTACGCCAATTTTATTAAAAATATTATTTTTATATTCAGATCGCTCATGTAGGTGGCCACAGAATCCGACGTAACGAATCACGCTCTTCAGGGTAAGGTAAAACATCCGAAGACTTTGCCCATGCACGCCATTTAGCCTTAAGTTCTGCGAGCTTTTCTGGGTAGCGCTGGCTCAAGTCCTTTGATTCGCTGCGATCAGCGCTCAAATCATACAATTCCCACGCATTTGGATCGCGATCATCCGATGTCACGAGCTTCCAATTGCCGTCCCGAATTGCCGCATTGATCTCGTGCTGCCAATACAAGGTGCGCTCCGTCGGCGAAGCGGATCCGTTGAACCATGGCAGCAAACTCATACCCTTCCCCGGCGTAATCGCGCGTCCCTCGTAGGTATCAGGATACTGAGCGCCAGCGGCCTCGCATAATGTCGGCATGATATCAATTAAATGGAAGGTCTGGTCCGCACAAAGCTGCCCTGGTTCTGCAATGCCCTGCGGCCAGTGTGCAATCAAGGGCGACGCGATGCCACCTTCGTGCACAAAAATCTTATACTTCCGTAGCGGTGTGTTGGAAAGACTCGCCCAACACTGCCCCTGCGCAGTAGCCCAGCCCCCCTCGGTACGCCATTCTGGGTAATTACCAGAATGGTAGTTCGGCCAATTCATTCCAAACGGACCCAGTTCTCCAGAGCAGCCATTATCCGACATAAACAAAATTAATGTCTCATCCAAAATACCCCGCTCGGCCAAATCATCAATCACCCGTCCCACATTCAAATCCATGTGTTCGATCTGCGCCGCATAGAGTGAGCGGCGAAAATCTAGCTCTTCCTTATCGGAATCGGATAAACTATCCCATGCTGGCAGCCCACAAGAATCTACCGAGGCCATAAAATCAAAGCCCTCACGCTCCTCTTGATCAAATCCAACCGCTTCCGGCAAAGTCTGACTCGGCGGCACAATTCCCATGGCATGCATACGCTCTAACTTTTCTGCGCGAAGTTGATCCCATCCCTTTCGGTAGCGGCCTCGATATTTATCAATTAAATCGTCTGGTGCTTCTAAGGGGAAATGCGGCGCATTGTAGCACAAATGCAAGTAAAACGGATCGTCTGATTCGCTACAGGCCTGATCAATATAATCCAATGCGACATTGGTGAAAAATTCAGTCGTATGGAATTCCCGATCGGGCACATAGGGGTCGGTAGGCACACCTTCTGACCCGATAAAGAGTTCGCCATCGCGATAAATCTCACAACCCGGCAGCACTTTCCAATAGCTATCAATGTGCGTGTAAATCCCAGTGAATTTATCAAAACCACGCACCTCGGGACGAAACTGCGGCTCATGTCCAACATGCCATTTCCCTGACAGCATAGTCTGATAGCCAGCAGAACGAAGCACTTCTGCGGTTGTCACACAGCGATCATTCAAGCCACCCTGATAGCCGTCGCCAAAATCTCGATAGACCATCATGCCCACACCCGCTTGATGCGGATACAGTCCGGTCAACAAACAGGCACGCGATGGGCAGCAGCGCGGCGTATTGTAAAACTGACTCGCCCTGAAACCGCCCGCCCCTAAACGATCTAAATTTGGCGTATCAATTTCCCCTCCAAAACAACCAAGGTCGGAAAACCCCATATCATCGACCAGAATAGTAATGATATTGGGGCGTTTCGCGGTCATCGGGGCTATTTACTAGAAAATCAATACCGCTAGGACCAATTATTCAGCTGAAAAACGATAGAGCATGCGATGCTCATAGGTCTCGCCAGTGCGCAGTACCGCACTCGGGAAATTTGCTTGATTGGGGGCATCAGGAAAGCCTTCTGTTTCTAGACACAGCGCAGTGCGAAACTCATAGGCAAGTCCACCCTTACCGGATGCAAATTCACCTTGAAAGTCTTCAGGGCTCAGGAAATTGCCCCCATAAAATTGCACACCAACTTGATTCGTATGTAGCTCCATCACGCGGCCTGATTTCGGATCCTTCACGCGAGCCGCCAAGGCCAAACCATTGGCATTCGGTTGCTCCAGCACCCAGCAGTGATCGTAACCACCAGCAAATTCGAGCGCTTCAAATGTTTGATCCAATCGTGCACCAATTGCGGTGGGCTGAGTAAAATCCATTGGCGTATTGGCAACAGACGCCAACTCGCCAGTCGGTATCAAGCCTACATTCGTCGGCAGATAGCGGTCACAGGGGAGCATCAAAACATGGTCGTTGATCGTCGTCGTGTGATCGCCCGAGAGGTTCCAATAGGCATGTTGCACGATGTTTAGGATGGTCGGCGCATCCGTCGTGGCGACCGCCGTCCAGCTAAGTTCGTTATCATCATTAAGCTGATAAGTCACCTCCGTCGTCAGCGTTCCAGGATAGCCCTCTTCCCCATCCACAGAAACATAAGTGAAGGTGACCGCATTTTCATCGGGCTTAGGGGTTACCGTCCAGAGACGTCGATTGAAGCCATCTACTCCACCATGCAAGTGGCAAGCAACCCCGCCGGGATCATTATTCGTCTCAAGTCTATATCTTTTACCTTCCAGGGTAAATTTACCATCGCAGATACGATTACCAAACCGGCCTACGCTATTGCCAAAATATGGATTCGTAGATCCCGCATAACCGTCAACGGAATCGTAACCGTGCAATAGATCCTTTATTTCACCATCGCGATCTGGCGTGTATACAGAGACAAGCGTCGCACCGTAATCGGAAACAACTACCCTCATCCCATTCTGATTTATCAGCGTGTAGATATGTGCCTCGCGGCCGTCTAATAGCTGACCAAAAGTAGCAGATCCGGTTGCATGTATTCTCGATTTCATACTCTGCTTATAATACAATTACAAAGCGTGGTGGTAACAAGGGCCTGTAAAAGAGTTTGTATATTTTCTAAGATTATAGATTTTTAATTCACTGTTTCCGTAGCGCTACGAGCGCTCTTGATTTCGTTCTTCCCGCGGATGATCCGACTCCTCCCTCTGAAAAAGCTCACATAGGACTTAAGCTCATCTTCCCAGCTCTTTTGATAAACCTCATCCCCGGCGAGGAACAATATGACATTCAAAGATGGCGGCTGTTGCCCTCTGCTAATGTATAACTTTTCTATCACATCGGTGAAGTGTTTTTCTACGTCTCTCGGGCTAGTGCTCGTATGGCCAGGGCCGCCCCCAGGGTGAGGGTTCTTCCAATTAAGTCCCAATTCATTAGCTGTGCCGCGGACATCATTACTGCTATGAGCAAGTACACGGGGCGCTTCCCCGCGACTGGCACGAGCCTTATTGATTTTAGCCAATTCATTGGCGACTCGTTGCTTCATCTCAGGCTCCTCTTGGTAAAATGCAGCTTCCTGCTCTTGATAGGTCGGGGAAGATCTAAATTCTTCCCACGCCATGAGTTGCGCCTCACTCGCCGGAGCCACCACCTGGCCAAAGCCTCGATGGTCGCCAGTAATCATAAAGATCGCATCTGCACTTTGTTCAATGACAAGCTGAGTCATAAATGCAGTGTGATTGTGCCCATTATTCCACGACACCGCAGCTTGCATCTCACTTTCTGGTAATGCTCTGAGCAGCGGCACAATAGAGCCAGAAACACCTTCGAGCCCAGGTGTTGCCGCATTATTATTCACTGTTGCAATCCATTTTATCAACTCCTGATGGACTTCATTACCTGATGGCACTAGCTGTGGCTTGAAGAGCTTAATACGTCGAATATCCGTTAGCATGACGTTGAATAAGGTGCCCGCAGAAAGATTGCCCACCATATCAGAAATCTCATCTTTGATTACACGGTAACTATCTAATCCACCCTTTTCGTCTGTCACCATCCGGCGATTGGTATCAATCACAAACAGGATACGCTCTGCGCGGGTCTTCAAGCCGAACACACTAATATCCGAAAGCCCCATGCCGATGCTCCCGCGCGTGCCACCGAGTAACCTGCCACCACCGACACCGCCGAGGCCTGCACTCACGGTAAAATTCTGATCCATCGTAGGCAAATTTACATCCACATTCGCAACAGCTATATTTGCAACAGGACGCATCCTTAACCGCTGCGTTTGCGGGACCTTCGCCTGCTCAGGGCGAATCACCACTTTTACCTCGCGAGGGGGCTCTTCTTCGGCGACCGATGGCGGCTCCTCAAATTGCGCATCGTCCTGAGTCACAATTGTAGCAATCGTCACCACCCCGGCAATAAAAGCTCCCACGACGTGTACCAAAACGCTGATGACGATCACCTTCATCAGCATCGGGTTCATCTTCCTCTTTAGTTTAATTGGTATCATAGGTAGCGAATTTAGTAGGTTAAACTATTATTTCTCGGTCGGGACAACGATCCCCTGAATGATAACCTTTTGGCAAAGTATGAAAATCAATAAAGTTGGGACCGCTGCGATCATGAGCGATGCAAAGACGACGCCTTGGGAAGAAAACTGCTGTAATTGATAGAGCCATACGGTTAGCGTCCACATGTCCTTATCCTGGCACAGAATGAATGCATACATGAAGTTCGCATAGGCCCCGTTGAAAGCCCCCAGCGCGATCACTGCAAGAATCGGCTTGGATAGATTCATGGTTATCATCCAGAACTTCTGCCACTCACTCGCCCCATCGATGTCGGCCGCTTCAAATAACTCTTGCGGTAAGCTATCGAAGAACCCCTTCAGCAAGAAGATCGAATAACCATTCGCCATAGTCGGCAGTAGCAATGCCGCAAAAGTATTCAATAAGCCCAAATCGCGCAGTAATAGGAAATTCGGGATCATCGTCACTACCCCCGGAAACGCCATCGTTGCGATGAGAAATAGTAGCACCTTGAATTGCCCTGGTAGCTTATAGCGCGACAATGCATATGCCGCGAGGGGATTGACCAATAGCGCCAGCCCGATTGCAGCCAAACAGTAAATCAAAGTGTTCTCAATACCACTGCCGTAGAAAAAGATGTATTCCAGCACCATCCGGTAATTGTTGCCTCCAAAGTAAATCCTTAAATCGCTCGAGTTAGCTTCTACATGCTGGCGATCCGCTTCGAGTTGCGGCATACCCACCCCCGAAAAAGATTCGTAGCGCCGCTCGTGTGCTGAGGCTGCGGCAGCAATGGACCCATACTTATTTTCCAAATAGGCGTGCCAACGAAGCTCTGGGGTATCCAGCGATAGTGCCCGCAGTTCACACAGGTCTGGGTTCGAAATAAAATGCAAGAAATCAGTCAACTGAACCGACGCCGTAATTTTATCCTCCGGCATCGCCACTGAATCAAATCCTGAATAGTCCGTCGCATAAAGTTTGTTAAGGTGCACCACGGCTTCATATTTGTTTTCCAAGTATTGCACCCATGCCTCCTTCTGGGACGCATCCACTCTGATGAACTGCGGATGCAAGAATCCGCGCACATACGCTTCCCACTCTGGCAGATTAGAACGGCCATTCAGTCGAGAATCTGTGCCACCTAATTGGGCTAACTTCAGATAACGAAGATAGGCCGCGTTGCAAGATACGTAGATCTGATCCTCGAGCGGCAAGGTCTGCTTGAATGCGTAGAAAGCTCCAATTAGCGGGGAGGCGCTCAATTGATACTTGCGGTCCGTAAGGCGCTCGGGCGGGAACTTCAAAAAGAACCAACTCTCAATCGGTTCGTCGAAGCGCTCACGAAAGACCTCGAGGTCGTTGCCACACAGGTCACTTACATACTGACGAAATGCACGCTCGTTACGTTGAATTATTTTACCCTCCTGAGTCGGCCCGAACGCAGTAAGAAACCAGCTGGCTGGCATCTCTGTAGAGCTAACAAATTCCGTCCAATCTGCCACTAATGCTAAATTCGCATCGGGTAATGTGACCGCTCTAAAGTTGCGTGCATCATCTCCCGTCGCTGAGCGATATTCTACAATTCTTTCGCTGTACTTCGCCTCCACATACTTGCGGAAGAGCATCGTGTCATCGTGAATAAAGCGCGGCAAAAGATCCAGGTCTTGCACATCTACTCGGCTCTTAAACGAACCGGAAGCCATTAACAAAAAGGGGTACACCATACTGAGTGAGCCCAATGCCAATGAAACATAGAGCACGAGATAAACAAGGCGCGAACGAAATTGTCGTTTCTCAGATGGTAAAATAACAGGCATCGATTAACTCTTGGCAGTGGTGAAACTCATGCGGGAAATCCGTTTCATTTGGAACATTGTCAATCCGATCAAGAAGAAGCCCAAAATCCATGCAATCGCGATCGCAACGCCAAAGCGAAGATACACGTAAGCATCGTAAAAAATCTCCAGTCCGATCACATGCGTTGCGTGGTCCGGACCGCCAGCGGTCATAACCAAGACATTATCGGCGGACTGAAAGGCCCCGATCAATACAAAGATCAATTGAATCATCACGAGAGGACGAATCGTCGGTAGTGTAATATGCCAGATACGCCCAAAGAAACCAGCGCCATCAATTGCAGATGCCTCATAGAGGTCTTCAGGCACAGTCTTTAGTGCCGCAAGATAGATTAAACAACCTGGACCCATGCCCGCCCACGCCAAAGGTATGATAATCGAAACCATTGCCTGCGACTTGTCTTGTAGCCATTTTTGCGGGCCAAAATCTAAAATTGCCAAGACCTGATTCAGCGCACCCGCCTCTGATGGATCAAAGAACATCTTCCACATTAGCATCACAATCAGGCCCGAGACTAAGGCAGGCAAATAATACAATACGCGGAACAAGACACTCGCGCGGGGCAACTCGCTCAAACAAAGCGCTAATATAATCGGCGGTAGAAATACCAACAAGAGGCTCCAGAAAACATACTCTGCCGTGCGCAAAATTGATACCCAAAAGACATTGTCAAATAACACGGCAGCAAAATTATCCACACCCACGAAGGTAGATTCGCCGATCACGTTATAGTCCAAAAACGCCATTCGAGCACCAACTGCTAGTGGATAATAATTAAATACAAAGATCGCAGCAAGCGCAGGTGCTAGGAGTACATATGCGAGCCAATATTTCTTCAGCCACCCAAAGAAGCCGCGTTTCACTCCACCCTCTGATCCAGAGAACAGGCGCCAAATATAGGCAAACATTAACCCAAATGATACCGCGACTAAGAGCATCACCGCGGAGGCCACCTTGCGCCGAAATGCCATCACATCCTCAGGAATTTGCCCAAGCATCTTCTCATTAATTTCCTGCACTGCCGTATCATATAACTCCTGTAACCGCGCCAGGCGTGTCGCATCATCCGCAATACGCGGCACCCCCTCAGAAAATGCGCTCTGCAAGGGTTTACTTGCTCGTTCAATGTAAACTTGGCAATTTTCGCCATACGGCTCAGGCAATGAATTCACCAAGGCGAATTCGAGGGTCTGCTTCCACTGCGCGGGTACGGTCGCTACGTATTCGTTATAGCCATGCAATGCCAGTTTCTCTGGATTAATGAAACTAGCGTATCCATTTTCCACATAAGTCTGTACGATTACGCGCTCCGCAGCCGGACTTCCCACGAAGCGAAGAAATTTCCACGACGCCGCAATCTTCTCCGGATTTTCGGTGGTCGCGCACACCCCCAAGCCCCGCACATGCAACTCTGTAATGGACTGCCCCGAAGGCGCAAATGGAACTGGTACCAAGCCAAGCTCTTCGGGGCTCATGCTGGAAATATGATCATCCGCATTAATCAGAATATCGTTGATATAGAGCAAGCCCATGCCGATGCGGCCACGGTCCCAAATTGACCAAGCCTCCCCGCTACTCATTCCAACTCCATAGCGCTGCTGCCCATTCTCATCTATCCAAGGGGCATCCACGAGTCTGGAGTAAAAGTCAGCCGCCTGCACCGCGCCCGCATCGTTGAAACGGGCGACCCAATTGCCTGTGCCTTCCTCGCGCTCGACAATTTTTGAACCCATAGAGAAGAAGAACGGTAGCGAGGTCCAACCAGCTCCGCCCTCTTTCCCTAAAATAATGCCGTAACGATCTTCACTGGGATTTTGAATCTGTCGCGCAACCGTCGCAAGTTCGTCCCATGTTTTTGGATAATCCTTATCCGGATCAAGCCCCGCCTCTTGAAAGACGGTTTTATTGTAGGCCATCACACGCACGAAATAACTAAACGGCAAAAAATAAAAATGCCGCTTACCAGCTGCATCAACACGCGACACCGCGTCCCAAATTTGAGGGCGTACCCGCTCCTCTAACTCGTCACGATACATGATGTTTTCGTCGTATTCGTCCAACTCCTTCGCTTCGGCCGCGGTCTGCTCCGAATTAATGTATTCATCTAAAGGTAACAAAAAATTACGCCCTATGTAGCTTCCCGACTGCCGTGTATTCACGTGTATTACATCCGGCGCAGTGCGCCCGGCAATGGACATCAATAGGGGCGCTTCACCTGCTGGCCCCTCCAGCTTGAGCGACAATGAATTACCCTCTGGACGAATGTTCGGATATTTTTCGCGAAAGGCGCGGTATACAGCCATCTCTGCCTTACCCTTAATGCTAAAAAGCGCATCGGGACTAGGGGCAAAATCGGTCGTCCGAATCGACACGGTTGATTCAGCGGTCAGCGTCGCCGAAAAAAGCGCAGCCTTGCAAAGCAGAAGAGCTAACAAAAAATGTAATCGCAAGGCACACATAGACAAAAACTAGAAGGCAAATTAAATACTGAAAGGTAATCTTTTCCGGCAAATTTAACCATAGCGGGCGACGCCAAATACATGTCTCTATACGACATCACGAGGTATCGTGCCTTGATTGGCCGCTTTACGGTATGCTCCAGGAGGCATGCCAAAGTGCCGCCTAAATCCTTTCGAAAATGCAAATACACATTGGTAACCAATACGATCTGCTACCATCACCATCGTCATATCGGTAGAACTAAGCAGCTCGCGCGCATGCTCCATCCGGATACGCATCAACAAGCCCTCAGCTGTCACATCGTAGTTCTCCTTCATGATCCGTTGAAACTGCCTAACGGACACATGCATGCGCTTCGCTAATGCAGGCAAGTTCCACTCTTCACCCGGATTTGCATTTACTTCTTCCCAAACATGAGTGAGTCGCAAACGCACACGATTACCTCCAGTAAATAGCCCATCTTTCAAATCGCGAACGACCGCCTCTGAAATATAGGTTGCCAACCCGATCGGAGCAGTCGCTCCCGGGCCTTTAGTCGCCGCGGATTCCTGTAAATATGCCTCCATGGCATATATGATGGGCTCTGTGCTGTGCGATAAATCACGGTGTAGCATCTTTCCCTCCAGATGAACAAATTCATGCGTGCGATACAAAGCCGCAGAGATAAATTTCCAATCATCCTGCGCCTTGTATTGATAGGCCGTCTCAAGAGGACCGACCCAAATCTGCCCAGGCTCCATCACGCCCACTTCGCCTAAACATTCAAATTCTGCATGTCCTGATACGGTGATCAGGGCAAGGTGCCAAGGAAAGGTCAATCGCCGCACTTCATAAGGCGGTGCTGCTTCGTGCAAGCCAAGCCCACGAATACCATGTTCGCGAAACGGCGACGCATAACGAGGTGCCATAGGCAGGTGCTGATCGCGACAAGTATCTGGAATGCAATGATACTCCTTGGTGAAACTCATCTGGGTTGATTTGTTGGGCATCGGCTTCTCCTTTCAAGTTGATTTGTCGTATACGCACAAAATCAGGCAACCACGTGGGGCGCCTCCAGCCTCAATTCACTCGCAGCATCAAACAGATGCACCTCCTCCAAATTCGGCTTCACACTCAATGACTGACCGATGTTCGATTGCACAATTCCAGCCAAGCGCACAACCAGCTTATCACCATTTGCAGTCGACAGGTGGAGAAAGCTTTCTGCCCCCAAGGGCTCCCCAACCTCGACCTTCGCATGAATCGCCTGGGGATCCGCTGCCTCGCAGGTGGAGAAATGCTCTGGTCGCACCCCCAGCACCAACGGTTTGCCTAAGTGCGCTCGAGCGATCTCCCCCAAGCGCGCAGTAAGCTCAATACGATCTGTCCCTGTTGCTTCACCCACAAAATGATAGCCGCCATCGGCTTCCACCACGGACCCATGCAAAAAATTCATCTGCGGAAGACCGATAAAGCCCGCGGTAAACATGTTAGCGGGACTCTGATAAATGTTAATCGGTTCATCAACTTGCATGATTTCACCGTCCTTCATTACGCAGATCCGATCCCCCATCGTCATCGCCTCCGTCTGATCATGCGTTACGTAAATCATCGTCGCGTTCAAACGCGCATGCAGTTTGGAGATTTCCGCACGCATCTGCACACGCATTTTCGCGTCAAGATTAGACAGCGGCTCATCAAACAAAAAGACATCCGGCTTACGGACGATCGCACGGCCCAAGGCCACGCGTTGCCGCTGCCCTCCAGAAAGCGCTTTAGGCTTACGGTTCAACATCGAGGTCAGCCCAAGCGTATCGGCGGCTTCTTCGACGCGGTGTTGAATCTCAGCTTTCGGAGTCTTACGTAGCTTCAGCCCAAAGGCCATATTGTCGGCAACCGTCATATGTGGATACAGGGCATAATTCTGAAACACCATTGCGACACCACGATTCTTCGGGAGCACATCGTTCACCATGCGATCGCCGATACAAAGATCTCCCGAGCACGCTTCTTCTAAGCCAGCAATCATGCGCAGGGTAGTTGACTTACCGCAGCCCGAAGGACCGACCAGCACCATGAATTCCTTGTCGCGTATTTCCAAATCAATTCCCTTCACCGCATGGAAGGCATCTGTTGAACCGGGACTGTAGGTTTTATTTAGATTCTTAAGTGTGACGCCAGACATGAAACTAAGGGGATGAATTATTAAACAGTTGTATAGGGGAGCCCGACATCAGATCTCCGAAAAATCTGGCTGCCTTGATGGTCATATATGTAAAGTCATTCTCAATCACCCGGCACGAATGATGGCTGATTTAGACATACCTACCATGCGAATGGATATTCCTACCTGTCAAGTTCGATGCACCTTCCATTAGCACACTGCGACATACACGTCTAAGTTAAAAAAGGCTCATTTAAATAGCCAATAAGGACCATAAGCCCTTATACTATAGGTATAAGAGCACAATCCGCTTAAGGAAATTAAAGTTGGGGCCGGCAGCCGAAAAGACGTAATAGGACATAATATAGGCGCAGGCTGACATTCTTAAATAGCACGATGCTCCAGCGCAACTTGCTCGAGCCTGGCTGGTTTGATTAAAGTGTACCGTTTGAGCTGACGCGATAGTTTACCTTAATGCGCTCGATTGATGCAAAAATTTGAGCAGCATCGCTTCGGTGAGTCCGCCACCTGCATTGTGACCGCGTGTCTTCATTTTATAATGTATCACAGTTCCATCTAGGTACTTAAAGGTGTCAATTGCTTCGCTGGATTCGGTGGGTTGGCTCAATTGCTTGCCCATATAGCCATAGTGCTGCGCCCAAAGAAAAGCGGAGCGTTCGGCATCAACAAAAGCCAGCTTTCCATTTTTTGCGCGAATCGCTCTGGACGGACCACCTGAATACGGCACCAATCTGTCGTCCACACCGGATACATTCAATAAGCACTTACCCCTCAGCGGGACGACTGATTCGTTATAATTGTTATCACTCCCCTTCGCCTTGAAAGCGATGCCATCGTGCTGCCAGGCATTTAACTGGCTGACGACCGTGATGTAATGACTAAAATGATCCAACTTTGTTTCGATCGCGAATTGATTGACCAAAGCCGCCCCATTGGAACTGCCCATCAATGCCGAACCACTGGCTTGCACATTTGAATACTCTGCGAGCTCCGCAACGATCGCTTCGATAAACTCGCGATCTGGTGCCTGTGAGCGCTCCGATACAATATTCCAGCTCTTTAAATACCCCTGCGCAAAGACTATGTTGTAGCGTTTGGCTAGTTCCTTGTGTCGCTTAATAAAGCCTGCCATCGACCTCTCTGCGTTGCCGCCGTTGCCATGCAGAAAGATGAACAGCGGCAAGGGCTCCACACCATCAGGCGCGTGCACAAAATAGCTACGCTCATAGTCCTGCTGCTGCGACCAATCTTGATTGATCGTATAAGATCCCGACTCCAGCTCCAAAGCGAAGCCGGCTGAGTAGCTCCCAAATAATAGAGCAATGGCATAAAGTAAGTGTGAGACTTTTGACATAATTATGGGTGAGAGGGAATGGTAAAAATGGTCGTACCGACTAATGCTAACTGTGATAAAATACATTGATGGCTTTTGGGGCAAGCTCGGCTAATATTTAAAACATTACCTATTTATTCGCGCCTCTAGGCACAAAAAACCTCCGCTTGCGCGAAGGTTTGATTTGGTCGGGGCAGAGGGATTGCGGCGCCATCTTCGTTCGCGGTGCTCTCTACGTCGAACCTAAGGTGCGGCTACGCCACATCGCTGCTAGGCAGCTCTTTTCGAATCCACTGCCTTTAGCGACACAAAAAACCTCTGCTTACGCGAAGGTTTAATTTGGTCGGGGCAGAGGGATTGCGGCGCCATCTTCGTTCGCGGTGCTCTCTACGTCGAACCTAAGGTGCGACTACGCCACATCGCTGCCAGGCAGCTCTTTTCGAATCCACTACCCTTAGCGACACAAAAAACCTCCGCTTACGCGAAGGTTTAATTTGGTCGGGGCAGAGGGATTGCGGCGCCATCTTCGTTCGCGGTGCTCTCTACGTCGAACCTAAGGTGCGGCTACGCCACATCGCTGCTAGGCAGCTCTTTTCGAATCCACTACCCTTAGCGACACAAAAAACCTCCGCTTACGCGAAGGTTTAATTTGGTCGGGGCAGAGGGATTCGAACCCCCGACCCCCTGCTCCCAAAGCAGGTGCGCTAGCCAGACTGCGCTATGCCCCGGTACCAAATGAAGATCGGAAGCACATCCTATTTAACCTCTCTGTCAATCTACATTTTACCAATAAAGAGCGCGGCTTAAAGGCACTCCCACGTGCTGACACCCCCTACTTATCCTGCACTTCTAATCGAAACGACTAAGGCGGTCGTGATACCCTAGCGGTGATCCCAGGGAAGTTGCACGTCGACTAGTTCATGATCCCAGACTTCGAATGGTTCAAAGATTTTACCAGGGTTTAATATGCCAACTGGATCAAGGGCTTTTTTGACAGAACGCATCGCGGCGATCTCCGCTTTGCTATGCTGCATCCCCATGAAGGGAGCCTTGGCCAGACCGATACCGTGTTCGCCTGTAATAACTCCGCCAAGATCAACGACCTTTTGCATGAGCTTATGGATGCCCGCTTTGGCTTTTTTTGCGTCGGCTTTGCTCGCACGGTTATACATGATATGCACGTGCAGATTACCATCCCCAGCATGACCAAAGGTGGGCGTGGCGAGGCCGATTTCATTTTTGAGCGCTATTGTGTAGCGAATCAATGCGGCCTGCTTTTCGAGCGGCACGACGACATCTTCATTGAGCTTCGTATCCGCGAGCGAAAACATCGACTGCGAGCAGGTCCGGCGGACTTGCCATAGTTTTTCGGCTTGCGCCTCAGTGCGGGCTTCGCGGTGGGCAACGGCGAGGCCTGTCATGTAGTCGAGCAGACGCTTACGCTGCTGGCGGACTTCGGCAGGACAACCGTCGAGTTCGACGAGGAGGATCGAACTGCGAGGCTGCCCTTCGAAAATCGCTTTGCCTGTGAATTTTTCCGCACAGCCCACGGACTGGCGATCAAGAAACTCTAGGATGGAAGGACTCACGCCGACTTTGAAAAGACCGACCACGGCTTTAAGCGCGGCCGCTTCACTTTTGAAAGCGAACAGGCCCGTCCAGCGTTTTTCTGGTTTAGGGATGAGCTTAAGATTGGCCGAAGTGATGACACCGAGTGTGCCTTCGGATCCAATCAAAAGGTCGCGCAGATTGAGGCCAGATACATATTTCTTAATGGGCAGTCCAAATTCAAATGGGCTGCCATCGGCGAGGAAGCCTTTGAGCCCAAACACATAGTCGCGGGTGACGCCGTATTTGA
>Ga0209502_10000354_pt1 | contig 50222 bp, 41 predicted proteins | sample ArcticOcean_MG_C_10_FD_187442 | JGI IMG/M metagenome (GOLD analysis project Ga0209502, IMG submission 187442) | Marine microbial communities from western Arctic Ocean - ArcticOcean_MG_CB11_90 (SPAdes) (version 2) | ecosystem: Environmental > Aquatic > Marine > Oceanic | place: Arctic Ocean... | reverse complement strand
CCATTTACCATGAGTATCTGCAAACTTGGCGGAGTCGCTCGCGATTAACAAGTCACAGGCGATGGCGAGTTCAAGTGAACCGGTATAGCAATGTCCTTGGACTGAAGCGATGACAGGCTGTGGCAGGTTTTCTATCAATTCGAGCGTTTCAGCCTGAAAGTGACGAGAGGGTGCCGTCTCGCCAGCCTGAATTGCCTTCAGGTCGTTACCGGCTGAAAAGGACCTTCCTGCACCTCGAAGAATCACGCAGCCGGTTTCTTCTGATTGGGCGCTGATTGTCTCAAAGTGCGCTCGTAACTCGATAAACAGGTTTGGGCTAAGCGCATTTAGCGCATCGGGTCTATTTAACGTGAGGATTGCGATCCCGTCATCGTCGGTTCTTAGTACTAAGTCTCCCATTGGAGTCTCCTTGGTCTTGTAAAATAGGTGTGTTCTATAACAAAAAATTCAACGGGTATTGTGCGTGATTCAACGAGGTGCTGCAAAGCTGGCGCCGGTAGGTGTATGCTTCGCCGCCTGAGGAGAAAGCGATGAAAGATATGCCCCGGTCCGTTGAGTGGCGAGATAATACACTCATTTTACTGGACCAAAGAAAACTGCCGCAGGTAGAGGAGGTTGTGCTCTGTGATGCCATTGAACAGGTCTTCTACGGCATTAAAACGCTGACAGTTCGTGGTGCACCCGCAATAGGTATTGCTGCTGCCTACGGCCTATTGGTAGGCAGCCACGATAAAGATGCCACGGATATTCGCGCTGAGTTCAATGAGCGATGTGACTACCTGATCAGTGCAAGGCCGACGGCGGTCAACCTTGCCTGGGCCGTAAACCGGATGCGTCAGTATGAGCAGCGTTGTCTTAACGATGCCAGTCTGTTTGCGGATTTATTACAGGAAGCACAGTCAATCCACGAGGAAGACAGGGTGGCATGCAATGCCATCGCGGATGTTGGATTGCCATTGGTGGAGGCTCATCCGAATTTGCTGACCCACTGTAACGCCGGTAGTCTCGCTGTATCTGAGCTTGGCACGGCGCTCGCGCCAATCTACCGCGCCCGTCAGAAGGGTGTAAAGGTTCACGTGTTTGTCGATGAAACAAGGCCGCTGCTGCAGGGCGCAAGACTGACCGCGTATGAGTTGCATCGTAACGACGTAGATTGCACGCTAATTTCAGACAATATGGCTGCCCACATTATGTCAGAAGGGAAAGTCGACATGGTGATCGTGGGAGCAGACCGGATCGCGGCGAACGGTGACACTGCCAACAAAATTGGCACAATGAACCTGGCGATTCTTTGCCAGTATTTTTCGATCCCCTTTTATGTGGCGGTCCCCCTTTCAACAGTGGATATAGAAACAAACTCTGGTGCCGATATTGAGATTGAAGAACGGGACCCTTCGGAAGTTAAAGAGTATGCAGGACACCAGATCGCGCCGATTGGTGTTGCCGCGAGGTCCCCTGCGTTTGACGTTACACCCCATAAACTGATCACCGGTATTATTACCGATGCAGGGTTGCTTGAGCCGCCCTACATTGAATCAATTGCTAAAGTAATGAAGGATTAACTGATGGCAGAGACTGAAGGCGTCATTAAATTCAACCTGACTTTCCGCACCGAGAGAGTAGTGGGCGTCAATGTGGCTGAATTGTCTGCCTGGCGGACCGTGCTTAAAGAGCTTGGGTTGTTAGGCCAAATCCCCGGCCGATATGATGGGTACGGGTTCGGCAACATATCGCAGCGTTGTGCTGGTGGGTTTGTCATTTCCGGAACCCAGACAGGACGACTTGAAGCTGTCACCCTGGATGACTATGCGGTCTGCGAAACTTGGAACCTGGAGCGTAATGCAGTGGATGCCAAGGGGTCGGTCAAGCCATCGTCGGAATCATTGTCTCATGCCTCCATTTATGACGTTCATGCATCAGTGACATGTGCGTTGCATGCCCACAGCCCCAGTATCTGGCGGAATTCGGCTGAATTAGGTATCGCGGTGACAGATGAGACCGTCGCCTATGGAACGCCAGAAATGGCTAAAGAGGTCAGGCGGCTGATCACGAATATGGCGTCTCCGGGTATATTTTCAATGGGTGGGCACGAAGATGGGGTCTTTACCTTCGGAAGGTCATTAGCGGAAGCCGGTCAGTTAATGGTGCATGAACTGGTCAGGGCAAGGGCGCTTACCTAGTCCTGGATCAAGTTTGGTGATGCTCAAAGAGAGCGAAAATCTGACGTATTCTGAAGATACAATGGAAAGAATCAAAAACTGACTTTTTATCGCTGCTTTATTAACAATGATGAATACAATAGGGGCACCCGAGATTAGGAAAGCTGATGGCCGATAGCAGAGATAGTAGACCGATAGTGATCATGTTCATCATTGTGTTGGTGGCGATTGTTGGCGTGGTCGGTTACTTCGTGATGACCAGTACACCTGAACCGCCAGTCGTAGAAAAAATCGAAATACCTGGGATCGTGGAAGCTGTAATACCGGTGTCTCTACCCGAACCCGAACCCGAACCTGAGCCCGAGCCGCAGGTTGTACCGTTGAACGAAGTGCAGGTCGAAGAAGAAAAGCCCGATTTTGTGTTGCCTGTGTTGGACGACAGTGATCAGCTATTCAGGGAAGGTGTGGTCAGTCTGACGAGACGCGAAGGTGTTAACGCCTGGCTGGCACCTAACCAGCTGATCCGAAAGTTTGTTGCCTTTACTGACAACGTTGCTCGCGGGCAGATTGCCAAAGAACCCGTCAGGTCACTGGCCCCTGAAGGCCCGTTCCTGGTTCGGAAGGTAGATGAAAAAACGATCGAACTAGATCATGCATCCTATAGCAGGTACACGCCGTTTGTTGAGATTGCGGTTTCCATTGACGCTAAAAGAGCGGCTGAGTTCTACCATTTACTCCGCCCGCTTGTTCAAGATGCTCACGCGGAACTCGGCTACGGTAACCAGGCCTTCGATGATGTGATGTTCCAGGCGATTGGTCGATTACTGGAGACGCCAATTATTGAAGGACAAATTCGCCTTGTTCAGCCAGTTGTTATGTATAGGTTTGCTGACCCTAAACTTGAATCCTTAAGTGCGGCGCAGAAACAGCTAGTACGAATGGGGCCGACAAATACCCGATTGCTGCAGGCTAAAATCAGTGAAATTGCGCTGGAACTGCGTGCTATTCTGGACAGATGAGCCTGCCGCTATCTGACTACACCGTCCTGGATCTGACGATTGCTCGAGCGGGACCCACTGCGGTCCGACTGCTTGCAGATTGGGGCGCAAACGTGATCCGAATTGAACCGCCACTCGAGGCGAAAATCGGGGATGTTACCGGTGGTCGGCTGAGCCCTGATTCACAGAACCTCCATCGTAATAAACGCGGCATAACGATTAACCTGAAGTCCGCTGATGGACTCGCGTTGTTTTTAAAATTAGCCGCGAAGGCTGATGTCGTGGTCGAAAACTTCCGCAAGGATGTTAAATATCGATTGGGCGTCGACTTTGAAGCTGTCAAAAAAGTTAACCCCGGCATCGTTTATGCGAGCGTATCCGGGTTTGGTCAGGAAGGCCCTTACAGTGAACGCCCGGGCGTTGATCAAGTTGTGCAGGGCATGAGTGGTCTTATGTCTATTACAGGGCAGCCTGGAGAAGGCCCGATGCGGGTCGGCATTGCCATCAGTGATACGTCCGCCGGTATGTTCTTGGGGCAAGGAATCCTGATGGCGCTGCTTCACCGGGAAAAAACCGGTGAAGGAAGCTGGGTCCATACTTCTCTGCTTGAGTCGATGCTAAGTAAGCTGGATTTTCAGGGCGCCAGGTACACCATGGCTGGTGAAGTCGCAGGTCAAGAGGGCAACAACCACCCGACGAATTCTCCGATGGGTGTCTTTTATACGTCAGATGGCATGGTCAATTTGGCGGCGAGCACCAACAAGATGTTCGGTGCATTGACGACCGCCCTAGGGCAACCGGAGCTTGCAGAGGACGAAAAGTTCAGGAGCGCTAAAGCAAGAATTGTTAATCGCCATGAACTATGGCAATCGATCAACGGGATTACGACCGGCATGATGACGGCTGAGCTGGTGCAACTCGCTAACGCTGCTGGTTGTCCGTGTGGGCCAATATACGACATTGCTGAAGCATTTGAAGATGAGCATGTTCAATCACTAAAAATGCGTCGCACCACCAGCCGCGAAGAGACCGGTGATTTCGACCTTGTTCGTTCACCAATAAACATCAGTACATTCCCGCTCAGTGATCATTTCGAACGACCCGGTCCTGTGCTCGGTGAGCACACGGATGAGGTCCTGATTGAAATGGGTTTTAATGCTGAAGACATTAATCGGCTAAGGCTAACGGGTGCTATTTAGAGAGAACCAACGATGGAACTAAAAACCAAGAAAATGCTGGCTCACGTGGAAGATGGGATTGGCTGGGTGACATTCAATAGTCCTGAGCGTCGTAACGCGATCTCACTGGAAATGTGGGAGGGGCTCGCGACTATTTTGGAAGCTTTTCAGCTTGATGACCGTGTACGAGTGGTAGTGATGAAGGGTGCTGGCGACAAAGCTTTCGTATCGGGCGCTGATATTTCAGAGTTTGACGCTAAACGTTCTAGCGCCGCGCAGAAAGAATCTTACGGAAAGGTCGCAGCCAGCGCTAACCGGTGGTTGGTCAATTTGGATAAACCGCTGATTGCGATGATCCAAGGCTTTTGCATCGGTGGCGGCCTTGCGACGGCGCTAAGCGCTGATGTTCGCTTTGCGACGCCGGATTCAACTTTTGGCATACCGGCTGCGAAGCTGGGTCTTGGTTATGAGTATGAAGGGCTCAAGCGTCTCACGGAGCTGGTTGGTTCATCGCGGGCAAAAGACATTATGTTCTCAGCGAGGTTTATGGCGGCAGATGAAGCCTTCCAGATGGGCCTGGTTAATCGGGTTTGTGAGATCGATGAGCTTGAACTTGCCGTGAGAGATTACGCTGCGCTGATAGCGGCCAATGCGCCACTGACCGTCAAGGCAGCAAAGGCGGCGATTAACGAAGCGGTCAAGGACCCGGAGAGACGGGACCTTGAGTCTATATCAACGATGATCAACCGCTGTTTTGACAGTGACGACTATAAGGAAGGGCGTGCAGCGTTTAAAGAAAAACGAAAACCCGTATTTAAAGGAGTTTAGCCTTACGAGGTTCGCAATCGCCTTGATAAAAACCGCGCTGTTAAAAAGGGGCATAGTCTAAGATTCGGCGAGGGCTATCGCCGTGGGCTATCGCCGTGGGCTATCGCCGTGGGCCGCCGCCGTGGGCCATCGGCGGCACACACTGACCTGTCAGAATGGTGCAGGTAAAATAAGACCGCTAAACGCCAACCCCGACCGCGCTGCCTTTGCTGACGCCTATAGAGTTTTAGCGTACGAGCTTCTTTTCAGTTCAGCCCGAACAGAATACACTCGTTGGACAGTCCGTTATAATAACGGTATGCCGTTTTAACGTTGATTAGCTGAACCATTCTGTCCTTATGTTACTAGATTTCTTTGAGCACCTACGTAGATATCGCGTGCCAATATCGATTCGTGAGCTGATCGATCTGCTGTCGATTTTCAGTCATCGTTTGATTTTCGCGGACCAGGACGAGTTCTATTTCTTGAGCCGGTTATCGCTGGTCAAAGATGAAAAATACTACGATCGTTTTGACCAGGCGTTTGCCGCCTATTTCTCCGGAGTCGATGACTGGGTTGGCGTGTTCGAAAAAGATGAAAGTGAACTGCTCAGAGCCCTCTTGGCCCCCGTGAGTGAGGGTAGTGAGCGAGAGGTGGCGTTAGTGATGGCGGAGTATCGAGAGGCAGTCGCTGAGGCAAAGGCAAGAGTTACGCTGGAGGATGGGGCAAACAGCAGTGAAGGTGAGCCGGGGTCGGGTAATGGAGAGCTCAGCGAAAAAGGTGAGGCGTCTGACCAGAATGAGGGCGATTCAGGCGAAGAAGGCGAGGGCGACTCAGGCGAAAAAGGCGAGGGCGACTCAGGCAAAAAAGGCGAGGGTGATGGCGACAAAGAAGGTGAAGGCAATGATGGCGAGAAGGGTGAAGGACTAAGCGAGGAAGCCGAGGAAGGAGAGCGAACCGAAACATCTGAAGCGCCACGAAAGAGAGCGACTAAAGTTTGGCTGGAAAGGGAATTCGCAGATTACGACCCCGACGTTGAACTGGGTACCAGAAACCTGAAAATGGCCCTTCGTCGGTTACGTCGCTGGGCGCGTGAAGCATCCGACTTGGAGTTAGACCTGCCCGATACCATCAAGTCGACCGCACGAAACGGGGGGTTCCTTGACATCAAGGAAGTACCTGAACGACGCAACGCGGTTAAGGTACTGATGCTTTTTGATGTGGGTGGTTCCATGGATCAGCATGTCGAGTTATGTGCGCAGCTGTTTTCGGCGGCGGGGAGTGAATTCAAGCACTTGGAGTACTTTTACTTTCATAACTATGTCTATGAATCCGTCTGGCGTAATAACGAACGGCGAATTGAGGACAAGCTGCCACTGTGGCATTTACTTCAAAAGTTTCCCCGTGACTACAAGCTAATTATCGTTGGCGACGCCGACATGGGACGTCATGAAATTTCAGAGCGAGGGGGAAGCGTCGAGCATTTTAATGCCCTTCCGGGAGAGGTTTGGATGACTCGCCTCACGGAACAATTCCGAAGTGTCGTTTGGCTGAACCCGCTGCCTGAAAGCAGATGGCGAGATTCAGCTTCTATTCAACTGGCTAAAAGGCTGGTTGATGACCAGATGTATTTCTTGAGCGATAAAGGTCTTGAGTCGGCGATGAAATACCTGATGAGATAGACAGCACCTCGAGTTGTTATCTCTTCAGGGGAGCGACGGCCCAGCGCATCATCCCGGCAGATCCCAGCACCTCCCAGCAGATTGCCCCGCACCCCAGTGTAGTCCGTCATCCAAAGGCTGTCTGCTCTCCCGACCCACTCCGCCATCCCGACCGAAGCGAAAGGGTCTCGATTTTCTCATCATTAGACGGGCGGCAGTAGACGGGCGGCAGTCTGGTGACCAAAAATCGTTTTCGGCATTTACTGGCGCTAGGAAACTTGGTCACAGGGTTGAGTCTTTGTTCCACAACAACATCGTTAATGCTTGCTGCGCAAGAACCCACTGATTTTGTTTATACTCTTTCTTCCCTGAAAGTGGAGTCAAATAATGGATCATGTAAGGCTTGGGCGAACAAACTTGATGGTCAGTCCGGTGGGGCTGGGCTGTGGTGGAAACAGCCGATTGGGTATGCGTGAAAACAAGGATTCTTCCATTGCAGAGGGAGTTGTTAAGCGGGCTCTTGATCTGGGAGTCAACTACTTTGACACAGCACGTGTCTACGGTACGGAGGAAGTCGTCGGAAAAATTGTTCACGGCCAGCGCTCCGATGTCGTGCTCAGTACGAAAACGATGTTCCGAAAAAAGAATGGCGATTACATGCCTGCTGAAAAGCTGGTTGAATCGTTAGATAAGAGCCTGGTTCGAATGAAAACTGACTACGTTGACGTCTTCAGTCTTCACGGGGTGACGCCGCACGACCTCGACTATTGCTTAACGGAATACGTACCGGTATTGCAACAACAGGTTCAGCTCGGAAAAATTCGGTACCTGGGTATTACTGAAAGTTTCGGGCAGGATCCAACCCATGAGATGTTGCGAAAAGCAGTGCCGCTCGGCTGCTTTGACGTTGTGATGGTCGGGTTCAACTTTCTTAATGCTGGAGCACGTGATCAGGTTTTTCCGGATTGCCTGCGACACGATGTCGGCACACAGGTTATGCACGCGGTACGCAGAGCGCTTAGTAATCCAGCGGTGCTGATGCAAAACATTGAACAATTGGTTTCAACGGGTGAAATCGAAAAAGGTGTTTTTAGTGGTGACGATCCCCTGAAATTTTTAACCGATCACCCTGGTGTTAAGTCTGTGGTCGAGGCTGCTTATCGATACTGCCGGTATGAACCGGGCGTCTCTTTGGTATTGACGGGAACAGGCAGCGCGGATCATTTAACCAGCAATGTTAAGGCGCTAACTGCGCCCCCTTTGCCTATTGAGTTGATGCTGGAATTGGACAGGGTCTTTGGCAAAGTCAGGTCTGTGTCCGGCGACTAAAGGTCACGCTTCAATTGTCCTGCGAAGCGCAAACTTTTTAAACCGACATCAAGCGCTACTGGTTCAATGCCAAGGCTACAAAGGTCATCGGTACTGAAATTTTTGTCTTCGAGTAACCGACGAACTTCGTCTTGTGTGATAACAGGTATGCCGGGTAACAGGTATGTTATTGGCGCGAGCAGGCTCAACAGTTTGACCGGTACTGATACTACCCGGCACTTTTGCCCTGCGAGTTCGATGCAAAGTTCGACGAAACGGCGGTAGGTGGTAGGATTTTTTCCCGGTACTACTATGGTCTTTCCAATGCTCGAACGGTCGTCTATGCAGGCCCGTATGGTCTTGACGACATCATTGGCAAGGACGGGCTGGATAAGTGATTCTCCATCGTTGGGTAGGGGGATGATCGGGGATATTCGTGCCATTTGGACGACCCGCTCAATATTGTTTAGTCCCGGCGCACCATAAATCAGCGTCGGGTGAAGGAGAGTGGTCGGAATATCCCCCGACCTGATGGCCTGAGACATCGCATTCAGGCGGCTACATTTGTCATCGGGAAATCGGGTATAGATGCGAGTCGAGCCCAGCGCTATCAGTCGATTCATTTCGGGCTTACGTGCAATCAGGGTTGTCAGGATCTCTGGACGGGAACAATGTATCAGTAGCGTATCTTTGTTCATCATTCTGGCTAGAGATGGCGTGTCAGTAGCGTCAAGCGGCACAAATCGCGCTGCGCTGTTAGTGGGGATGTTCCTGGGAGTCCTGGCGATGCCGGTAACAGCAATACCATCGTCCATCAGTGATTCATACAACATCCGACCGGGCCCACTACTCGCCCCTATAATAATGATCGACATCGTGATGGCTAACCGGTGTTCCGCATACTTGCAGCAATACCAGCAATCGTTACCAGTAGTGCTTTGTGCGCCTGCGCCAGGTCACCTGATTCTTCGCGGCAACGCTTGATCAGCTCAATTTGAAGCAAATGAAGCGGGTCTGTGTAGGGGTGTCTTAAGTCAAGTGTCTGCCTGATTTCGGGGTTGCCCTCCAGGAGTATGTCTTGGTTTTTTATTCTGTTAATACTGTCGATGAGTGTCTTCAGCCGTGAGCGGAAGGAATCCCCCATCAGTTTTAATTTAGGGGACACGAGGGCCTCGTCATAGCGGGCTGATATTTCAGTATCGGCTTTACATAGCACCATCTCGAGCATGTTGATCTGAGTTTGGAAGAACGGCCACTCCTCAATCATCTCCTTTAAAACATTGAGTTCCTTGCTGGTGAGTTCCTGTTCGAAGGCGGTATCGGTGCCCAGCCAGGCCGGTAGCATCAAACGTTTCTGGGTCCAGGCAAATACCCAGGGAATGGCTCTTAATTCATTAATGGACCTGTCAGTGCCGTTGCCGCTTCTGCGCGCAGGTCTTGATCCTAGTGCCAACAGCGCAAGCTCTCGTTCTGGCGTACCGTCTGCAAAATAGTCGATAAAGTCTTTGTCGGATTGCACCGTCGAACGATAACTTTCACAGGCGACCTCCGAAAGCCTCTGCATCAGCAGTCGCCAGTTCTCTCTTGGCCGCGGTGGCGGCAGGAGGCTGGCCTCAATGGCCGCGCTAAGTACCAGGTCAAGGTTGATCAGTGCGAGTGGTGGTGACCCATACTTGAACCGGATCATTTCACCTTGCTCGGTCACGCGGATACTGTTTTTGACAGAACCCGGTGGCTGCGACAGTATGGCTTGTCTTGCCGGGGCTCCGCCGCGACCCGGTGCGCCCCCCCTGCCGTGGAACAGGGTAAGATCAATATTGTACTTGTCAGAGACGACTACCAGTTCTTCCTGGGCACGATACTGGGCCCAGGCAGCCGCCATCTGGCCGGCATCCTTGGCGCTATCCGAGTAGCCAATCATGATTTGTTGCGAACTATCTATGTACTCGGTGTACCAGTTGGTTCGAAGCAGACACTCTAATGTCCAGGCTGCATTCTCAAGGTCATCCAGTGTTTCGAAAAGTGGTACAACCGGTAGCACTCGAGTGACCCCGGACTTACGTAACAGCAATACCACCCCTAAGACATCGGAAGGGCGCCGGGCCATTGAAATGATGTAGCTGGCGATACCCTGGCCATTGTCTTCAGCGATGAGTCTGAAAGTTTTAAGTATTTCGCCGGCGTCACCTTCTGGTTGCCAGCTGTCTGGAACTAGTGGCCTGGGGGTCTTGAGTTCCTGTAATAAAAAATCTGTTCGGGCTTTTTCTGACCAGCGCTGATAGCTGCCTAGCTCCAGGTATTCTGTGATCGCGTTCAAGAGTTCGATATGTTTGTCAGAACTCTGTCGAATGTCCAGTTCTACCAGAGTCACGCCAAATGTATTGGCGCGAATCAGGGTGTCTTTCAAAAGGCCGTCGGCAATAATGCCCATGCCACACGAAAGCAAAGAGTCGTAGCATAGTTGCAGCGGGGCAATTAAGTCGCCGTCACTGTGAATCAATCCTGGTACTGGTGGCTCGGTTGTTTCTGCCCAGGTTCTAGTCACCGCCAGGCGTTCCCGCAATGACCTGAGGATATAGCGGTAAGGTTCTTCGACGCCGTCGGGACACAGTGCAGCAAGCTCCTTGGAGCAGTTAGACATTGATAGCTGTGACAAAAGTTCTTCAACGTCTCTTAAATACAAATCCGCGGCCATCCACCTGGCGAGCCTTAAAACTTCTTTGGTCACCTCAGCGGTGACGTTCGGGTTACCATCTCTGTCACCGCCCATCCAGGACGAAATTTTGACCGGAGATACACTTAAAGGCAGTGTTTCACCGGTTACCTTAAATGTTATTTCACTTAGTCGATTCCAGAGCTGGGGAATCGCAGTCCACAGTGAATGTTCAATAACCGCATACCCCCATTTCGCCTCATCCTGTGGTGTCGGTCTTTCTGTCCTGATTTCGTCAGTGAACCAGACTTCAGCAATCAGTCGTTCCAGGTCCAGACGTTCCTGCGTATCCAGTTCGTGGTCTTCGTTGACGTCATTGAGTGCGGCGGCTATTCGGTTGTATTTTTGAATAAGGGTTCGCCGGGTAATTTCCGTCGGGTGTGCGGTAAGTACAAGATCGCATCGCATGCTGGTAATAGTTTCAAGAATACGCTGTTGATCGATCCCTTTATTGATCAGCCGAGTGAACAGCTCTTCCAACTGTGAACCAACCGCAGTTTCAGTCGACTCTGCCTGTTCGGCAATATTGGTGAGATTAAGAAACTGGTTGAATGCCCGTGCAACGGATATAAGTGACTCACCATCAAGCGCGGTAAGCACTTGACGTAATTGTTCATGGTCACCCTGGTCACCCTGGTCGGAATTGTCGGGATCAGTCAGCGGTTGTCGGTTTGCCTTCGCGAGCAGTCGAATTTCTTCAACTTTAGACAGGAATTCCTGGCCGTGTTGGCGTGTCATTGTCTCGCCCAGGATTGTACTTAAGGTTCGAACGCGGTGGCGCAGGCGCTGGGAGATCAGATCATTCATAGGCATATCGGCTAATGGTTCGTTGATTCTACACGCCCCGGGTTGCGATGTGCAGACTAGGCCACTGCCGGTGGGTACAATAGTTTCTTTTTGATTAGCAGGAGAGACAAGTGGACGAACTGGATATGACTGGAAAGGTTGTTTTGATTACGGGTGGAAGCAGAGGCCTCGGCAAAGCCATGGCGCTTGGTTTTGCGCGCCACGGGGCAAACGTTGCAATCGTCAGTCGAAAAATTGAATCTTGCATCGAAACGGCCAAAGAGATTGAAGCGCTGGGTGTTAAGGCGTTTCCGTATGCTGCCCATACAGGGGACTGGGATTCACTGGATGCAATGGTAGAGGCAGTCTATGCTGAGTTCGGGCAAGTAGATGTGCTCATCAACAACGCTGGCATGTCGCCACTTTACCCATCCCTTGACCAGGTTACCGAGGCGCTATTCGATAAGGTTATTGGCGTCAATCTCAAGGGGCCATTTCGACTCAGCGCCAATATTGGAAGCAGAATGGCGCAGGGGCATGGCGGTTGTATTATCAACGTGTCTAGTATTGCCGCGGTCCAGGCCAGCCCAACTTCGGAACCTTATGGTGCTGCCAAGGCGGGTCTGAATGCGATTACTGGCTCATTTGCCGCGGCCTACGGACCAAAAGTGAGGGTCAACTGCATAATGGCCGGGCCTTTTCTCACGGATATCAGTAAAGCTTGGGATATGGAGGCTTTTGAGGAACGCGCAAGCCATACAATTCCTCTGCAACGTGGTGGCCAGCCTGAAGAGGTCGTCGGGGCAGCGCTTTACCTGGCGAGTGCAGGTGCAGGTTTCACGACGGGTGCGATTATTGCCATTGATGGTGGCTCACACTTGCTTTAGCTTAAGCTGGTTTTCTGACGGAGAATACGAAATCCCTAAAAACATCCATTAGGGTTTCGTATTTAAAGTCAGTGAATTCGCCGGCGTCAAAATACATGCCGTGCTCGCCGCAGGCTTCATACTGAATATGTTTTTGGACTGGGTCCGATAGTTGCTCCATGCGCTTGTCGCAACGAGGACAGTTGATGTTTCGAATTTTGTTATGTTTCTTTCCGAGTAAGGGATCTCCATCATCGATGTGGTCTGACATCCATTTTTCTTTCAATAACTCCGCCTCACCTAGGTCAAACCAGATGCCTCGACATGCTGAACATTTATCTACTGTAACACCACCGCTGAGTGTGCTGAGCGTGTGCTCGGTCATCCCAGCTTGGCATTTAGGGCATTCCATTGAATCCATTGAGTACCTACGAAACGTTTTATGGCGGAAAGTCATTATGCACATTTTAGAAAATTTCGCGAAGCTGCTTGATTTTGTTAGGCCGTTCGGTTGAACTTCGCGCCTAAGAGGAACCATCATGAAACTAGTTGATCCAGCGGTAATTCGGTTTGCGAATGACAGATTTTATTTGGCGTTCAACAACCGGGATGTGGTGCAGATGTCAAACCTGTGGTCGGAGGACTACCCCTGTGTTTGCATTCACCCTGGATCTACGCCTCTTTTAGGTAGGGAGGAAATTCTGGAGAGTTGGCGTGATATTTTCGGCGGTGAGGGCGCAGGCGTTCAAATCGTTTGCCACAGTCCTAGAGTATTTTTTCAAGGCGATCTTTTTTCTGTTATTTGCTTCGAACAACTACCCGCGGGTTGGCTGGTGGCGACAAATAATTTCGTGATGGAGTCGGGCAGGGTTCGTTTGGTTCATCATCAAGCCAGTCAGTGCATGGCACCAGCTGAGTTGAACGAATCCCAGACGGTTCTTCAGTGATTACTGGTCTTCCTCTCTCAATCTGATTCGGCTCTGGTTCTCTGGGTATTTACCGACAATCGGTTCGTAAAACGCCCGGATTTTGTCCATATCCCGGGAAAGGTCAGAGGGCATAAAGGTAAGGCCAAGACCGGCTTCTTTTTTTCGGTAGTCCAGATACCCGCAAACCAGTGGAATCTGCGCGGCTTCTGCTATTCGATAAAAGCCGGATTTCCAATGTTCGGTTTTCTGACGAGTTCCTGAGGGCGGGATGACCAGCGCAATGCCGGAACCGTGTTCAATTTGTGCGCTAAGCGACTGGACAAGGTTGTTACGCTTTGAGCGATCCACGGGAACCCCGCCAAGGAATCGAAGTATTGGCCCCAAGGGTGATAGAAACAAACTGTCCTTTCCCAACCAATTGACGCTAATCCCAAATGAGTAGGCTGCTGCCAGTAGAAAAATGAAATCCCAGTTGGTGGTGTGCGGTGCAGCAATAATCACTACGTTTCTGGCATTGGGGACCTGGCCAGTCTTTTGCCAGCCGAAAACTGACAGCACTAATCCTCCCAATAGTTTTGCTACTGGGTTACAACGCCGGGGCTCGGTGGAGTTCATTTCCGGGGAAGGTTCCTAATGTATCAATATCGCAACGAGCCTACCCCGATGCCTATGTTCTCAATGTATCACTGCATTGACTTTTAGGCTACTGACGGCTTGTTGAACAGTTCAGGTTGACTTTGGTAAATCTGCGACGGCTCGACGGACTGAAAATTTGGTCATACTGATCCCTGGAGAGATGATAAAGTGGTGTTAATAGATCCAAAAACCAAGAAGGGCCATTTGTTATGGTTAAGAAAATAGCAGCCATATTGTTGATGTGTGTGATCACCAATGCATACGGATCAGGTCTTCGGGCTACCGCCGAAGAGGCGTTAATGGTGGGTGATAACGAGCTTGCACTCCGGTCCTATGTGGAACTCCTGGGGTCGTTCCCGGATGATCAGGAATTACTGGAAATTTCGGTTTTGCTGGCGGCGGAGTTAGGCGATGCGGAGCTTGCACTTCAGTTACTGATTGTTGATGTCGAGCGGTCGATCGAAATGCAAGAAATAGGTAAAGCTCAGACTAGCTTGCGGCTGATTACGGAGATCAATAACCAGCTACCCGCGTGGGTCGATGAGACGTTTGAACGTGCATCTGCGGTCACTGAAAATCAGCTTGCGGATCTCGAGGCCTGGCAGGAATTGACAGCAGAAGGTCAAGCGTCGATGGCGTCAAAAGATTTTGAAGATGCCATGATGCTGTTCGAAGTAGCGCTGAACCTTGCTATGGGCGCCTTTGGTCCTGATCATTGGATGACAGTAGCATCAACCAGGGAAAGCGGGCTTGCCGCAAGGCAACTCGGAGATGCGGCGACTGCCGATGCCCTCTACAATATAGCTTATAAGAAGAGCAGTGAACTGCTCGGCGCTGGGCATCCCCAGACACAATATATTGCAGCCCTAAGAGCAGAGCTTTTTAACGCTTCCCGGGCGTTCGAAAAAGCTCAATCAATGAAGGCATTCCTCACGGCCAATTACGAATCAGAAATTGGTATTGCACATAGCCTGACGATGGCATCAAGGTTAAGTGAAGTCGATTCACTGAGCGATGCCGCAGATAATAAAAGTGCAGAAGAACTTCTGTCTGCGGTCTGTAGTGTCTACATCCAGTATTACAGTGCGTACCACTCGGAAACGCTGGCATGCCAGTTACGGCTTGCGAGCCTAAACCGAAATACAGGTAGTGTGGATGAGGCCGAGAAAATACTAACGATTGCTGCTCGGAATTTGGCGGTTTCTACAAACGGCATTTCAGCGTTTGCGATTCTTGTTCAGCTGGGTCTTGCCGATATTTACTGGGCTCGGGGTGAATATCAGGCAGCGAAAGATACGTTGTCTGGTTTGATCCTGACAGCACGCCAGGTTGGCGCTACTGATCTCAGTTTTGTTGGTAAGAATTATTTAGCCCGAGTTCTGGCCAGTGAAGGTGAACTAGACAGTGCACAACTAGTTTCGGAGGATGTTATCGAGTACGGCAAAGTAGCGTGGCGCGATAAGCCCGTTCAGTACTATAACGCGTTGCTTGAGTTGGGCGCTCTCTATCAGCGTAAAGGCAAGTTTGAAGAAGCTGAGGGGATTTTCGAGGAAACCATGCTGGCGATGCTGGAAATAGGCGGTGAATATCACCCTACAACGCTTGTTGCAATGAACAACTTGGGTAACATTTATGAGCAGTTAGGTATGTATGATGACGCGGAACCTGTGCTCAAACAAACTTTGGGTGGGATGGAAGTAGCCATGGGACAGTCGCACCCACAGACGGCGCGGATCCGCAATAACCTGGCGTTACTTCATGAGAGTCAGGGGAACTTTAGGGAAGCAGAGCCCCTGTACGACATTAGCTATGAATACATATCAGAATCGTTGGGGGCAAATCATCCCGATGCAATGGGTACGCAAAATAATCTGGCTTATCTCTATATGATGATGGAAGGGTACGAAGCCGCAGCCACCTTGTTCGAGGACCTGGTTGAGCGTTGGAGTATTACCCTGGGCGCAGATCACCAGGATGCATTAAAAAGCCGTAACAATCTGGGGCGGGTTTACCAAAAGCTAGGGCGATTAGATGAGGCGCAGTATCAGGTTATGACTGCTCTGACTGCACGAAGGGTATCGTTAGGGGAGCTGCATATCGATACTATTCGCTCGATGATTGATCTGGGATCAATTTATCTTGATCAGGGCAGTGTTAATGAGGCTCGTAAAGTACTTGCCGAAGCGCTAGCAATAGCAGAGCAGGAACTTGGCGAACAGCACCCCTATACCTTCGATGCGCTGAATAATCTTGCCCGAGTTGAAGAGGCAGCCGGTAGATTTTCTGCGGCGGTTGAGGTCAGGGAAGAGGGGTTGGCTAGGCGCAGTGTGTTCCTGGACCGCATGTTGTGGGTGACAGGAGAAAACGCAAGGGATGGCTATATCCGGCTACATAGACACGAATTTGATGATTACTTGCGGTTGTTGGCTTCAATTACAGACCCAGTTCGCGGCAAAAAGGCGATCGAGGCGAGTCTCCAAAGAAAGGGGCTGTTGCTGAAAATTACCTCAGAAATCGAGCAGGTAGTGCAGCTATCAAGCGAGCCAAAGCTAGCCGCCGTCTCGGCTGAACTTGATCGCGCTAGAAGGAGTCTGGCGTCGTTAACGCTTTCTGGGCCCACTGCGAAAACTCAGGGACGCCATGCAGCAGCGCTCTATGATTTGGAAAGTAGGGTTAACGAGCTGCAGGGTGAGCTAGGTCGTGCCAGCGCGCGGTACCGTTCATCTATTGTCGGTATTAACGCAGACTTGCTGGCGGACTCTCTACCAAAGGATACCGCTTTGGTTGATATTTTGATGTATAGCGAAGGCGATGAACCCCGTGTGCTTGCTGGAGTGATTATCAATCAGGGTGGTGAAATCAGTTACGACCTAGTCGAGTTCTCGGATCGGGGTGCGATGGAGGAATCGGTAATCGAATATCGCACGATAATCCAGGATGACCTGGCCGATGAAGACGAGATAATTGAAGCGGGGCAACTCGCCTACGAGTTGGTGTGGGCGCCTATTCGGGAAAGCATTGGCGAGCTTGAATATGTCTACCTTGTGCCTGACGGTGTGTTGAACATTTTGCCGTTCAACGCACTGATGAGCGACGATGAGGAATACCTCATACAAACAACCGACGTCCATATTTTGACTTCTGGCAGAGACCTCCTGGCGAAAGGGGAACCATCGCGGGGAGGTGCGTATATGATTCTGGCAGGACCGGACTACAACTCTGACCAGGTGGTGGGTACGGAAGAACTGCAAGCTGCAGCTGGCCGCCGTTCTGCAGCAATAAAGCTTGGTATCCGGGGTGCTGGCGTCGGGTTGCGTGGCTTAAACTTTGCGCCACTGCCGGGCGCCGAGAAAGAAGGACGAACGATTAAGGAACAGTTAGTAACCAGAGACCATGCAAATCAAGTTTTCTTCGGTGAACAGGCTCAGGAGCGGGTGTTAACAGACATCACAGAATCTCCGGAAATATTACATATTGCGACTCATGGCTTTTTCTTGGAAGCCGATGACACCCTTCGGAAAAGAATTCTTAAGATGCAGCGATCTTCAGAAATCCAGGTTCCGCCCCCAGGTGACAATCCTCTTTTAAGAGCAGGGCTGGCTTTTGCGGGTATCAATTCAAACGCGCAGTTCCTCGGGGATATCGATACGGTGAATGACGGCGTGCTTACGGCGCTCGAGGTGCTGGGGCTTAACCTTTCCGGCACAAAGCTGGTCGTACTTTCTGCTTGCGAAACAGGACTGGGTGAAATTCACGAAGGCGAAGGCGTCTATGGGCTGCGCAGATCGTTTCAGGAAGCCGGTGTGGCAGAGGTCATTAGTTCCTTGTGGGAAGTCAGTGATGCGGGAACTCAGGCGTTGATGACAGACTTCTATGACAGGATTATTGATGGCGTTCCAGCGCGTGAAGCGTTGCGTGACACTCAGCTTGCAATGATTGACTCTCCAGAATGGGGGTATCCATACATTTGGTCCGCATTTATGATCGTAGGTAGCGATGAATCGGCACGCGCTATTGTTCCATAGTTCGACCTTCTTGCAGTCAGAAAGAGTGTCCGCATTAGCTAACGCGCCGTCAAAGAGGAGGTAACGCCAGTATCGAATGACGTGCAGGATATTCTGGTGAGGCCTGAAAGCCTGGATGCTTACATGAAATCGACTGAAAAAGTTCGTAGCGTTTACATTGAGCATATGTCCTTAGGTAAGCGAACCCTTCCGGATTTGTTAGAGGTTAAGAGCAAATTGCTCAGCGCGCAGGTTTGAACAGTGCCAGGGTTCTATACTGCAGCGCTGGGTCGCTACAGCGTTCTGGCAAGCACGGGTCATATGCTGCTAATGCTGGAAATCACCCAAGAGCGGCGTTAGTGAATATCTACTAATAGGGTCGTTAAGGGGAATCTCGGGGATTTTCTGCTTTCTGTAGAAAACGTCCAAAAAATGTGTTTTGATGTGCGACTGTTTTAACCTAAAAACCTAAAAAATGTTTAAAATCAATAGCATATGATTGGCGTAGGTCTGGATTTCGGTACCTCAAACAGTGCGGCGGCCTGGTACGACGGCGAGAAAGTGCGCATGATACCGCTCGAGGAACATGATGCAATAATGCCCACGGCGATGCATCTGGATCGCGAACTGATTACCCTGACGGGTGAAGCAGCGGTCGCTCAGTATATTGATGAGAATCGCGACCGGATTGTCGAATTGACGTCCGAAGTGATCGCGAAAGCTAGTATGGTCACCTCTGAAGCTAATTCGTCCGATCCTCATTCTGAAGCAGAAACTGAAACGTCGAGTGTCTACGGGCAACCCTGGGTGGATCGTGGAATGCCTGGAAGGTTATTTCGGGGCGTAAAACGTCTGCTGGGTAATAGTTCTATAAAGCGCCTTCTTGTGTTTGATCATCCGTTTCGATTAGTTGCGTTGATTACCCCGATACTCTTGCGAATTCGTCATTCTATAGAGGAAAATCTGGAGGAACCTCTCGATGACATTCACTTTGGGCACCCCGTGCTATTTGAAGGTAATGAGAACCTGAGAAACAACCTTGCCTTCAATCGACTGTCAGAAGCGTGCGGCTATGCTGGTATCAAGAAGCCGACCTTCTATCCTGAACCTGTAGCGGCAACCTTAAGTTATCGTCACGATGAGCAGTCCCCTGATCGAGGCTGTGTTCTAACTGTCGATTTTGGTGGTGGCACACTTGATCTCAGCGTTGTGGAGTATTCGGGAACACATTTTGATGTGCTCTCAACGTCTGGTATTTCGTTGGGTGGCGATCACATCGATCAGCTAATTTTTAAAGAGCTTTTGTTTCCGCACTTTGGAAAAGGGGAAATATGGTCAAGGGTTAAAGATGGCCGTTTGATTGAGAATGAGTTTCCATTTGAGGAATATGGAGACAAGTTGTTGAACTGGGCCGTCACCTACATTCTTAATCAGAACCAGTACCGATCAAAAATTATCGAACGGATTGCTCAGGGCGGGGAAGGCAAGGAAAAGTTTGAGCGGTTACTTGAGCTGATTACGCATAACTTAAGTTATCTTGTGTTCCAGGCAATTAAGGATGCAAAGGCAGCCTTGTCTGATGTCGAAGAAACCATCATCGATGTACCTGAGCTTGATTTAGCCGTTCCTTTTTCAAGAGACCAGTTCGAATGCATTATGACGGATATGCTTGGACGTATTGAAAATGTGACCGAAGAAGTTTTGCAGCGGTCCGGTAGGTCAAGGGCGGACATCGATATCGTCATCCGAACAGGGGGGTCCTCCCAGATCGCAGCGGTGAAACGGTTGCTGGAAACGCAATTCCCGGGGAAGGTGACAGAGCACGACCCATTTACGAGTGTGGCCGCGGGATTAGCCATTGCAAGTTATTATGGATACCAGTTTCAACAGACCTGAAGGCAGTTCAAATGGACAAGAAAATCAGTAGGTTCCCGGTTCCAAGCCTAGAACAGATTCCAGAAGACTTGAGAAACCGAATGATAAAAATACAGGAAAAGACGGGGTTCGTCCCGAATGTGTTTCTGACCCTGGCACACCGGCCTAATGAGCTCAGGGCTTTTATGGCTTATCACGACACATTAATGGAAGGAGACTCCGGGCTTTCAAAAATGGAACGTGAAATGATTGTGGTCGCTACCTCTGCGGCTAATGATTGCCAATACTGTGTCATTGCGCATGGCGCGATTCTTCGAATCAGGGCAAAGAACCCACTTATATCAGACCAGGTAGCTACCAATTATCGAAAGGCCGACTTGACGATGAGAGAGCATGCGATGCTCGAGTTTGCCTTGAAAGTTGCCAGCGCTTCAGGTGCCTTGTTAGATGAGGATATCGCGAAGGTTAGAGCGAAGGGCTTCAGTATGGAGGATGTTTGGGACATTGGTGCTATTACTGCATTTTTTGCGCTCAGCAACAGGATGGCTAATCTGACCAGTATGCGGCCGAACGATGAATTCTTCGGTATGGCGAGATAAATTAAAACCCCTCGGTGACAATGCATGGCTGAGCGCTAATCGAGGTTGCTTTGGGGGGCCAGACGCGTTGTTTTTAGGCAAAGACAGTTAATCGATCAAGACCGCGTGGTTGGCAATAGTCGCTGCAGGATTACAACCAAGCCGAGCACCTGCAATGCAACCGCGAGCGGATTCATCGTTTTTGAAGAGTCCCTGTACAGATGAAACCGGAGCCTTTTGCTCGAAGCGGCGTAAACGATGTAAAGTTGCCCGGTTCAATAAAAAGTGTGGGTTATGATTTTTTTAGTTTTATTGTTGGTCTTCAGCAGCGGCGCCAAGGCTTACGAATCTGATCAGTACACGAATCGAACACAAGATGTTTCGGACTCTCTCGATTTGCTTAACGGGGCTGTCAACAAGTCAATTCAGGACATCCTTGGGCGAAAGAATGCTCCTCGCACCAAAAAGAGAATCGCAAAGGCTATCTATTTTGAGATTGGCGGTTTGTATTGGGCCGATAAAATTGAACGCTGGGCTGCGAAATCTCCTGAAGTCGAAAAATACGACCAGACCCGGCGTGATAGTGTCTATAAAGGAATGCCGTTTTGGGCTACCCGGGTGAACTTCATTTTTGGCGTCGGTCGATCATTCCGAGTCAATGGTGTCATGGTTGGTTCAGACAAGTTCGGCCACTTTGTTTCTCAAGGGTATAAATACTACAGGCGGGAACTGCGCGGTGAATCAAGGGAAAAGCTACAACGAAAAGGTTGGTTCGCGGAACGCTGGATTTATGGCGAGTTAACAACCGGGGTGTTTTCGAACGCTGACCTTGTCGCCAACTACGAGGGCTGGCGCTTTTACCAAAGCTTGTTTGAAGATAATGTTGTCGAGGGTAAGACCGCCATCCTGATGTTAGACGGTGACATTTATGTGCAGCAAAGACCCTTTAGCTTTGCTGACCACATTAACGATTACTGGGATGAAGCATTGAATCCGTCCTATGCCGTACCGTCTCTGAACAAGAGGCTTAGGAAGGCGATTAGGGCATTGTGTCCTGAGTATCGTGATAATCCTGATTTTTATACGGTTCCGGATGATGCGCTGTTGTGGGATAGATATGAAAACCTTGGGCTGAAAGATAGTCGTCAGAATCAGTTTGTAGCGATATGTCGTCAGTAGCGATAGGTCATCAGTCTCGGTTTACACGCGCCCGGTAACGAGTGGTATTAATCGATGACGCCGCGCTAAAAGGCCAAGTGCAGCATTCAAGAACCACCGGTTGAGCATGAGCAGCGAAACATATTGTATTTATGCCGGCTCAACGACCGGGTTGGGTTTCGGGTCGTTGTGCACGGTCAATGCAGGGTCGGTGTCATTATCAAACCCCCAGAACTTCAGCCAATCGTGAAGCATCAGGTAAAGACTTGGCACCAGAAACAGGGTGATCACGGTGGCAAACAGGACGCCAAACGCCAGTGAAATCGCCATGGGAATGAACATAAACGTTTCCGGGTCCTTATCTGTCATCAGAGGCACCAGCCCCACGAAAGTAGTGACCGAAGTCAGGATTATAGGCCTGAACCGAACCACACCTGCATTGGAGACTGCTTCGAACAGTGGTACGCCTTCCAGCCTTTGTCTGTTGATATAGTCAACAAGGACAAGCGACGCATTCACGACGACGCCAGAAAGCGCGATGATACCTAGTAATGAAAAGAAGATTAGATCCCATCCCATAATATAATGGCCAACGATTGCGCCAACGGCACCAAAAGGAATGACGCTCATGATGACCAGGGGCTGCATGTAGCTCTTCAATGGAACCGCCAGCAGCGCGAATATGATCATCAGGGCAAGTGGTACGGTGGCAATCATGCTACCGAGGGCTTTGGCACGCTCTTCCTGTTCACCGGAGATTTTAAAGGCGACTCCTGGGAAGTCCGCGTTGTAGCATCTGCTTTCGCGACTGCCGAAACTGGTACCCGTGGCGCAGACTGCTTTTTCAACCGCAGCCATGATTTCTTCCGGGGTTACGATGGAGCGATTCACATCGCCCCTGACATCGATGACGCGTTGTTGATCTTCTCTGTTGATGGCGCTGAATCCGTCACCGTAGATTACCTTGGCAACAGTAGAAAAAGGCACCTCTATATTTTCTTTTGTACGAATTCTCATGTTTTCAAGGTTGCCCAGGGATTGCCGTTCGTTCTCTGGGTAACGAACCATGACTCTAACGTCGTCGGTACCCCTTTGAATCCTTTGTGCTTCTTCCCCGTAGAATGACTGCCGTACCTGGCGAGCAAGATCATTTAGGGTAAGGCCCAGGGGTTTGGCTTCCGGCAGGATGTCCAATTTAACTTCTTGTTTACCGGCGCGGAATGAGTCCGTTAGATCCAGTACCCCAGGGTATCGTCCAAGTTCCGTGCGTAAATACAGCGCCGCACGCTTCAGCTGTTCGATATCCCGGCCTTTCAGTTGAAGTGCTAAAGCATCGCCTCCGCTGAATGTTGAAGTCGTGAACTGCAGTTCAACGGCGTCTGTCACAGAACCTGTCTTCTCTCGCCACTTTTCGGCGATTTTGTTTGTATTCCAGCCTGGCCTCTCCTTGAATGGAACTAGGTCAAGTACCACCTCGGCAAGATGGCTGCCACCGGCGGTTCTCATGGGGGGACCGCTACTGCGAGCAGCTTTGACACCGATGGATTGGAACGTGTGAAGGATAACTGAACGATCATTGCCCAGGCTGTCTTTACCTAAACCCAGTTCCGCGTTAACTTCCTTGGCTGTTTCAAAGGCGGCGAGTTCTAGTTGGCGCGCAGCCTCCTCAGTGTACTCAACATTAATGCCTTCGGGCATTGTCAGTGTCGCGAAGATTCTGTCACCTTCAACAGCGGGGAAAAATTGAAAAATCACTCGGCCACTGGCTATCAGCGCTATCGAGGTGACTAGGACGGCGGTGGCTACAGCCCAGGTGACCCAACGCCATTCCAGGGTTTTCTCAAGCGTGGGCTTGTAGGTGTTTATCGCAAATGACTCAAGCCCTCCCGAAAACTTACCTTGGAATTTTATCCAACCTTCTACAAGAGGTGTGCCTTCAAGAAAGTAGCCCTCGGTTTTTCTATGTGCAAGGTGTGCTGGCAGGATCAACATACATTCAAGAATACTGAACACAAGGCAAACGAGGACAACCCAGCCAATAATAGAAAAGAAGTCGCCCATGCGGCCGGCGATCAACAGAATCGGCAGGAAGGCGGCAATGGTGGTCAGTACGCCAAACACCACGGGTGTGATGACCTCCTTGGTTCCTGCGATAGCAGCTTCACGGTGATTTTTTTGTATACTTTCGTGACTAAAAATACGCTCGCCGACGACAATAGCGTCATCGACAACGATGCCTAGGACCAGAATGAAAGCAAGTACGGTTAGGGAGCTGATGTTGATTCCAGCAAAGGGGAACATCCAGATGGCCCCCAAGATGGCGATTGGAATACCTGCCGCGACCCAGATAGCGACCTTGAAGCGGAGGAACAACGTAAGAATGAGCAGCACCAGCGCCAGACCTGCATAAGCGTTTTTAGTGAGTGCGCCAATTCGCCGATTGAGCGCTATTGATTCATCGATCCAGATGGTCAGGCTGATCCCCGGGGGCAACTGGGCACGTTTTTTCTCAATGTATTGTTTCACTGAGTTTGCCGACGTGATCGTGTCCTCTTTACCGACACGGTAGACCGTTACGGCTACGGAGCGTTCGCCGTCAAACTTTGCGCGTAGGAAACCCTCTTGAAAGGCATCGTTGACAATGGCGATGTCTCCGAGCGATATATTGGTGCCGTCAGGGCGAGTGACAACCACGATGTCTTCAAATTCAGGTCCCCGATAAGCCTGCCCTTTGGAACGAAGTAGAATCTCGCCACCTTGCGTTTTTATTGATCCGCCAGGCAAGTCCATTGAGGCACGACGAATGGCATCGGCGATCTCGCTCATTGTCAGGTTGTATTGCCGCAGGGTCTGCTCGCTGACTTCAATGGAGATCTCCCAGGGGCGGGCGTACGTAACCGAGACCTGCGAGATACCTTCCAGTGCCGAGATATCATCACGAATCTCTTCAGCCAGCAGTTTTAGCGTTGCTTCATCTGTGTTGCCGTGAACAGCCAGGGATATCGTTTGTCCTCTAAACTGCATGGAGGAAACGATGGGTTTTTCGGTTTCAGCGGGGAAAGTAGAAATAGCATCGACCTTGCCCTTGATATCGTTTAGTACAGTGGTGATATCAGCGTTTTGTGTTAGTTCAACCATCACCGAGCACATGCTTTCTCTGGAGACCGAGTAAAAACGGTCCATACCATCTACGCCTTCGATAGCTTCCTCAACCCGGATACAGACGGCTTCCTCAACTTCCTCGGGAGCGGCGCCAAGGTAGGGGATCTGAATCTGCACGATGCCAGGTTCTATATTAGGAAACTCTTCCTTGTGCATTGTGGCAAGAGAGATAAATCCGCCAGCAATAAAAATGGCCATCATCAGGTTGGCGGCTACTGGATTATCGGTGAACCAGGTCAGAAAATTATGATTATTCATACAGGTTAACTGCTACCTGACTGTAAAATCGGCTTGACTCGCATGCCTTCTACGATGGTTTGCAAGGGTGAAATATTAACCACCTCCCCGGATTCCAGACCGTCGGACACAATGACGTTATCGTTTTCAAATCGCAGGATTTTCACGTCACGGTAGTGAATACGATTATCCTTATCGACCACCAAAACCTTGCTCTGGTTTCGCAGGGCCGCGCGAGGAACGGTGACGACACCCTCTGCCCAGCGTCCGTTGATTTTGGCGTTAACAAAAAGCCCGATTGGAAGGTCCGGCTGGTCGACATTGTTGTTGTTATTCACCCTAACAACAGCGGTCACCATGCGGCTTTTTGAGTCTATTTCTGCTTCAGTCCTAACCAGTTTTCCGAGCCACTCGTAATGCTTACCACCGTACTGTGTAAACAGCAGCACCTCTGGTGCGACCTCGTCGGCGAGTTCTCCGCGATGGCCGAGCGGAAGATCAAGATAAGCCAACTGTTTGTCCGCTAAGGGTAGCCTGACTTCAGCGTACTGTGCGGCGTAGATTGACGCGATCACCATGCCGCGGCTGACATACTGACCCAGATCTACTTTCTCGGATCGGACCAGGCCGTCATAAGGGGCTTTTATTTCTGTACGCTGCAGGTCGCGCGCTGCTTCCTCGAGCGCGATTTTCGAATCTTGCACCACGGCATCAGCAATTCGATGATTCCGAAGGACTGTTTCCAAACTCGACTGACTGGTTAGTTTTTTCTTGACGAGTTCTTCCATCCGTCCAAGTTCGAATCTGGCGAGCTCTTCCTCTGCGAGAGCCCGGTTCAACCCTGCCCGACTGCGCGCGACCTTTGATCGATAATCTCTGTTGTCGATTCGGAGCAGCACTTCATCTTTGGCGAAATAGCCACCTGGAAGAAGATTCGGTGACATCCATGAAACGCGGCCGTTCACCTCCGGTATCAGTTCACTCTCTTTGTAGGGCATCACGCTGCCCTGAGAACTAACCGTTAAGCGGACTTTTTCTCGATTAACCTCCAGAACACGAATGCTAGTCGTGGTCTCTTCTGGGGTGAACTGCTCTGGGGTCGGGGCGGTTTTCACGAGTCCGTAAGCCACGATAACTGCAAAAAACAGTACCGCTATGGTCATGATCCCTTTGATGGCGTTAGGCATTGTCTTTTCTCCTGTCTGCGTCCGCACGATGGTCAACGGCCGATGCCAGCAGGCCGGTTTTAATGATGTAAAAATGTTGAATAAGGGCGTCCCGAACGTTGAGACCGTCTCGGGATTTAATAGAGTCTCGAAGTCGGACTAGTTGCTGCTTTACCGCCGACTGGTCGATGTCTGGTTCGAACCCTAAATTCATCGTGCTGCCCAGGAACTGAGTTCGCAAGCCATTGCCCACGAGACGCAGCACCAGGTTTTTGTGGATGGATAACATTTTGTCGCTGAATTGTATCCAGATGTCGGTGTGCTTCTTTTTATCACTCATGGTGTGTACGAGTTGGTCGACCAATTGGACCATTTCAGTGATGTTTTCATCACTGGATTCCATGACGGCGGAGCGCGCTGATAATGACGTTATTACCGCTAAAACATCCAATACCTGAGCGATAAGCTCGGGTTTTTGAATTTCTCCCAGCTCCAGAAGGTAGCCGAGAACTTCAAGCGTCGCTTCTTCTACGGGCAAAACCCGGACGCCGCCGGGCGCTACAACGACGATGCCTAGCTGTTCCAACTTCTTGATGGCTTCGCGGATTGCGCCTCGGTTAGATTCAAAACGCGCCGCGAGGTCTCGTTCAGATGGTAATCGTTCCCCAGGTCGATACTGGCCCCTAAGGATCTCACTCCTCAGCACGACGATGATTTCTTCTGCTTTAGATGGTGCGGTATCTGGTTGGTTTGTATTTGGTCAGGTCTTTTCGGTCAGACCTTTTCGGTCAGACCATTTAGGTAAGACCATTTAGGTATGACCATTTAGGTAAGACCATTTAGGTCAGACCATATTGGTCAGACCAATATTACAACGCCATTATAGGGCCGTCGCCTTGTTTTGCAACAGGCGTAATCAAGTCTATCTTTGGTGTGACAGGTTGGTTGGTCAGCAGTCTGTTGCAGGTCGCACTTTTCAGCGTTTAGGAGGGCGCTCTATACCGGTATTAGCCAATGCGTCATTTTATCAAGGAACTCACTGCGGCTAATATTTTTTGTAAAGGTATGTCGTTGAAAAATCCTAACCTATGCCCGAATGGGTTACGACAAAAGGTCTCAGTGGTTTATGATTCAGAATAATCCGGTACAAGGACCCCTTCAGAATATGTCGTTTAGTGATCAGGATCTCGTTACCTTCGCAAAAGATTGGTCTGCCCGGTTGCCTGAGCGTAGCCTTGAAATTGAGTCTGGCCGGAGGCTGCCGCCTGATATCTCAAGAGCCTTCGCCGCAGGGGGGCTTTTTCATGCACTGGTGCCGGCCGAACTTGGGGGCAGTGAAGTTCACCCGTCAACGCTGGTCGAAATGATCAAACAGGTGTCGATTGGGGACGGTTCCGCGGGTTGGAATGTCATGATAGGGGCGACCACTGGATTGTTATCAGCGTCTTTGTCTGATGAATATGCAAAGAAAATATACGGGAGTGGACCGGATGTTCTTAGTGTTGGCGTGACGGCGCCCATGGGAACAGCCCAGTCGGTCGAAGGCGGCTATAAGGTGACGGGTAGATGGCCATTTGGCAGCGGCTCGCAAAATGCACAGTGGATTAGCGGTGGCAGTTTCATCTTCGACGGAGACACGCAGCGCTTGGGCAAGGGAGGGGTGCCTGAACTTCAACTGATGATGTTTGAGCGAGATCAGGTTGACATAGAGGATACCTGGTACGTTTCTGGGTTACGCGGCACAGGCAGTCATCATTTCAGTGTTACGGAACAGTTTGTTCCTGACGGTCGTTCGGTTGTGTTGGGAGGCCGGACACGTATCAAAAGGCCGCTTTATCAGTTCCCGATGCTTGGCCTGTTGGCGCTGGGCGTTTCCAGCGTGAGCCTTGGCATTGGTCATAAGGCGTTGGAAGCCTTTAAGCAACTGGCGGGCACTAAAACCGCGACGGGCGGGGTGAAAAGTCTGGCGGAACGGGCCCAGGTGCAAAGCATTGTTGGTGAATCGACTGCAGACCTTGAGAGTGCAGAAGCCTACATCCACTCGGTGATTGGCGATGCTTATGAGATGGCAAGTCAGGGCAGGCGTTTGCCGAAAGAAATAAAAGCCGGCCTTCGACTGGCTGCGGTCAATGCTACGCACCGGTCGGTCGCAGCAGTAGATCGTCTATACCAGGCGGGTGGCGGCTCGTCTATCTATGAAAACAGTGTTTTGCAACGTTGTTTCCGGGATATTCATGTCACAACCCAGCACATCATGGTTGCCGCTCCAATATATGAAGTGGTTGGCCGTGTGCAAATGGGGCTCGATCCTCGTTCATTACTATAGCAATCACTGCTATTCTTGCGCGCAATCAAGTTAACATCACTTATTATTGGTATTACTGGATGCTTCTTTGAATATCCCCTCAGTCCTTTACAAGCTTTACGAACCCTTTCTTTGGTCGCAAATTAAAAACGGTCCCGCGCCGCACCACATTGGTCTGATCGTCGATGGCAATCGTCGGTTTGCGAAGCTAAAGGGACTTGCGATGAATGAAGGGCACGATGCCGGCTCTCAAAAACTGGAAGACTTTCTTCGCTGGTGTTGGCGGCTGAATATCAAGATTGTCACTTTGTACGCATTCTCTAGAGAGAATCATAATCGCGCAACGAACGAGGTTGATTACCTCATGGACCTGATATTAAAGAAGCTGAAGCAGTATCAGGTAGACCCGGTTATCCAGCGCGAGAGGGTAAAGATCAAAGTCATTGGCCAGAGAGAAAACCTGTCTGAAGAAATGATCACGGAAATTGAGAAAACCGAAGCACTCACTAAAGATCATGATCGGTTTCAGTTAAACATTGCGGTGAGTTACGGCGGTCGGGAGGAAATCGTTGATGCTGTTAAAAGCATTGCCAAACAGGTTCAGGAAAAGCAGATCGCGTTGACCGATATAGATGAAGATCTTTTTTCCAGTCACCTTTATACCGAGGGCATACCCGATCCTGACCTGATTATTCGGACCTCTGGTGAAGAACGTTTGTCCGGGTTTCTGCTTTGGCAGAGCGCCTACTCTGAGCTCTATTTCACCGTGGTTTACTGGCCTGCGTTTCGGATGATTGATTTCTGGCGAGCGATTCGTGTCTACCAACAGCGGGAACGCCGATACGGGAAATGAATTTATTCTGAGTTTTAAGGCAAGATGTTGGCGCGATGAAACACCGGGTGCTGCCAAGGCAGGTCCTGGAGCCTTTCTTCACCCTGCCGAGTGAGCCGAAAACAGAACCGCACTAATGGCAATAACTAGCGTAAGGATAAATCCGAAAAACGACGTGAGTCTACTTTAAATAGTGTTAAAAACCATCAAATAGGGCGGGTTTAAATAACTTGTACAGAAGGGTCCGCGCAGTCGAAGAACAAGCTAACCTGATGAGAATTGTTCTAACCCGTGCTAAAGTGGCGGCGCAATCAGCAGCTTACAAATGTCTACTAATATAGAAAAAACAAGCGTTAAAGAGATGGGGAGAAAAGACAATTAGCGAAATAGAAACGTCAGCACTGAGCTCAACGCCACCGCAAAGTAAGTTAAAGTCAATGCTGGTTAGGACGATTACCTGGTTGCTTGCTGCGGGCTGTTTTTACTTGGTATTCACAAGGATTGAAGCCTCTGCGGCACGAGACGGATTAACAACGCTCGAGTACCTCAGCAACTTTTTCCGTGATGCGGACTGGTCAATGTGGTTGGCTTTAATGATTCCGTATTCACTGTTCTTTTTCCTTGTTGATTCTCATGCGACCTGGCGGGCCATCCGGTGGTTTAATACGCCAGAAATCAAACTCACGAACATTCTGCCGATCAGGGCAAGCGCCTATATTTTGTCCCTGGTGAACGAGCAAGTCGGCAAGGGCGCGATGTCGTTATACCTGCTACGGCGTTATGACGTTCCTGGTTGGAAGGCAGTGTCGACAATGGTCCTGCTGGGGATCGTCGAGATTTACCAGTTGCTGATTTTTTCTGCCATCGGGGTTGCCCTTTATTTTGACCTTGTACAGGCAGCCGCAGTTAGCCTGCCGCTGCCACAAATCATGCTTAGTGTGTTTGCGATAGCGTTTCTTTATTTTCCCTTTCACGTTGCCTATTTCAGGGGTTACTTGTTCAAGAACTCAACGCTCCGGGACAAACCAATTTTTCATGCATTAAGGCATGCAGAACTCAAGCACTACGGGTTACTCCTACTCTGCAAAGCGCCAAATTTGATTGGTGCCGTGGTTGTTTATAGCCTTGCGCTCAGCCTGTTCAGCGTAAACGTCAGCTTTGGTCAGATGCTGGCGTTCCTTCCGGTGATCTTTCTTGCGGCGGCTTTACCGCTGCCATTTCATGCCGGGGCGTTGCTCCTCTGGGCGGTACTGTTTCCTGATTACCCCGAGGTTGGGGTTTTCTCAATGATCATGCACACCTTCTTCGTGGTCTTTAACGCTGTGATTGGTGTCGTATTCTTGCCGCTGGCTAATCGGGAGCTATTCGTCGACCGTCCGGTTTGACAGCAATTTTATGGTTTGTTTGAAAGCAAGGTGACAAGGCGATCGACCATGCTTATTGCGCTGGTTACTACGAGGCCCCAGCCTATCCAGACGAACCAGTCAAAAGGAATCAGGGTAATGCCTAGGGTTAGCTGCATCACGGGAAACCCGGCGAACACAAAGTAGCTTATGCCGTTGTATTTCCCGAGTGAGCTGGCGTTTAGTGGGTGGCCAGCTAAGGCTTTTGAGTCAAGCGTATATTGTATGAATGCCGCTGGAATGATGCACACCAATGCGAGTGGAGCCCAATTGTGGTGGGCGAGCGCAGCAATGGTTAACGTTACAAAAAAGGCATCGCTGCCATGGTCCATCAATCCCCCTATTGCAGAGGTCAGGTTTTTCTTGCGGGCCAGATAGCCATCGAATATATCGGTAAAGATAGCCGTCCATAGGATGGCAACAGCGACGTACCAATTCGAATGGTACACGGTCCACGACATGATTAGTGCCAGTCCTACTCGGGATAAACTCAACAAGTTTGGCAGGGTAAGTAGCTGTGACATTCAGGTTGGCGTGGTTAAACGAGGAACGCATAATGCCACATTACAGCTTGCTTGACGCAACTTGTCCGCGGGATCTTGCGTTAAATAAATGGAAATGCACAACATGCGATTATTAATCACCGGCGCGAACGGGCACTTGGGCATCCGTTTGATTCGCCGGATAAATGAAACGCGGCCCAGCGACGAAGTCGTCGCCATTGTCCGGTCCGAAAAAGCGGCAGCATCGCTTCGTCAGGAAGCGCTTGGCGCAGATATCCGGGTGGTCAGCTACACAGATTCTGCTGGCATCAGCGAAGCTGGGCAGGGTGCTGAGGTCATCGTTCACCTTGTGGGGATCATAAAGGAATCTGCCACGAACAGCTTTGAAATGGCACATGAAAAAACGTCGGCAGCGTTGGTCGAATCGAACCTTGATGCCAGTCATATCGTGACGCTGGGGATCCTGGGTAGCGATCCCTCGTCAACCAACAGGTGTTTCGCATCGAGGGCAGCAGCAGATGCCATTCTTCATGCCGGCGCCATTCCAACCTCTGTCATCAGGGTCCCTATGGTGCTCGGTCCCGGAGACTATGCATCCCGGGCGCTTGCAAAAAATGGTACATCAGGGCTGGCGTTATGTTTTAGAAGCGGCAGCCTTGAGCAACCCATCTATAGCATGGATGTGGTCGATGCGATTATGTCAGCTGTGTCCCTGGTTCCCGAGAATCGAGTTATCGAACTTGCTGGTCCGGAATCATTGACGAGAGGGGCGTTGATTGAACGAGCGGGCAGATTGCTTGGCAACAAACCAAAGGTTATATCGTTGCCGATAGCACTAGGATACTCGCTAGCCTGGGTACTGGAGCAAACAAGTGCCAACCCGCCAGTAACAAGGGCCATGCTAGGTGTGCTTGATCATGATGATGTCATTGATACCGGGGACGCGACTAATCTGCTTGGGTTAACGCTGACACCCCTGGATGAAGTGTTACGGAACGTTTTAAGCGATTGATGAGCTGAAGTTGTTAAGGATGTGTGTGAGTACGTCATCTGACTCCTCGCGGACGATGGTCTGGATGAGCTCGTCGCCCCGTGATAGACCAGGATTGATCGATGCGATTGGTTTGCGTTGCTGCGCGGCATAACGACAGAACCTGTAACCGGAAAATACTTTCAGGGAGGTACCCACGATAAGCAGGCCATCGCTGTCATCGATACCATCATAGACTCGCTGCACAACGGACTTGTCTACGTTGTCTCCAAAGAACACGACATTGGGTTTCAATATCCCGTCGCAACCTTCGCAGGATGGAACAGTGACAGATGGAATTGAATCTTCGGGAACGTCGGCGTCGCCATCGGGGGCTATTTGTCCTTGCTGCGAAAAAGACGGGTTTAGCAACGCCAGTCTTGACTGCAGGGTGTGTCTTGAGACTATCTTCTGGCAATGCATGCAGATGACTTCGTCAAGTCGGCCGTGCAGGTCAATAACGGTTTGTGAACCTGCCTGTTGATGTAGTCGGTCTACATTTTGGGTCACGACCATCTTCACTACTTTGCGTCGCTCCAGTTCCGCGATGACTTGGTGGCTGGGCGATGGCACTGCCGAAGCAACCGCGGGCCAGCCGCTATAGCTTCGAAGCCAGTATCGTTGACGGGCTGATCTCCTGGACATAAAGTCCTGGTGTTGTATGGGGTTACTACGCTGCCAGTTTCCGGCTTTATCACGATAAGTCGGGATGCCGCTACCCACGCTAATCCCCGCGCCGGATAAAACGACCAGCTTAGACTTGGCCGCCAGGAAGTCCTGCAGGTGTTGCAGTGTAATCTTGTCATGTTGCTTTGAGGGCTCGAGCATCTTTTGTCTCGTACGGCGCATGTTGCATAAATCTAAGGTCCCTTAACGAAATTGCCTGCTACTCATGTGCCGGGACCTGTGTATTCGCACATGGTGCCCTGCGTTATCGCTGCACTGATTGGCGTCTGAAAAAAGGGTGCGAGTTAGTGTCTGTCGTGTTAATTTTCATTGCAATGTGGGACGACCCCAACATAAAAAAGCAGTTGGCTGAGGCACCAGGATCACGGTGTATAGGAAGCAAAAAACTCAGGCTAACAGTCGAAGGTTAGACAAGCTCAGTAGGCCTATCAAGCTGCCTGTTCTCAGATTTCAGGTCTCTTTTTGCAGGAAAATAGTCTGGTTTTTCTGAAAAAAAACGGGGCCGAAGCCCCGTTTCCCTCGGCTATAGCGCCTTTGCTATCAAGTTGTTAAGTTTGTCACAGTTAGAGACTCTTTCAGCAGTCGTCGTTCCAAGAAAGCCTACATTAAGTGAGGTAACGCCATGCTCCTTCAAAGCCTGAAGACGGTCAATGACGAATCCTTCAGGACCAACCAGTGACGTCGCTTCCAGGTAAGAGTCGGGAATGGCAGCTTCTGCTGCTGATTTTCGACCAGCAAGGAATAGATTCTGAATGTTTTCTGCTTCTTCCTCGTAGCCGTATTTTCTGAAGACCTGATTATAAAAGTTTTTCTCTTTTGCGCCCATTCCGCCAACATACAGCGCTATGCCCGGTCGTGACATGTCTCGGTAGGATTCAAGACCATCCCCGATCGCGACTGCGCCGCCCGCATAAATATCTAGAGGAGGTCTTCCTGGGTCGCGTTTTGCGTTGCCTTTCCTCAATGCCTCGCCCCAGACCGCGTCTGCGCCTTCCGCCATGTAAAAAGCCGGTAGCCAGGCATCAGCAAGCTCAGCGGTCATCTCAACACTTTTCTCTCCGAGGGTTGCCAGAGCGATAGGAATCTCTTCGCGATATGGGTGGTTAATTATCTTAAGCGGTTTACCCAGTCCTGTACCTTGACCCGGTGCGAGTGGGATTTGGTATTTCTTCCCTTGATACTGGAGTTTATCTTCCCGTCGCCACACATTGCGGCAGATCTCAATCGTTTCTCGAAGCCTAGTCATAGGCGCGTCGTAGGGTACGCCGTGAAAACCTTCAATCACCTGGGGCCCGGAGGCACCTAACCCCAGCATGCAGCGTCCTTCGGACAGTGCGTCGATGCCTGCGGCAGTCATGGCCATTAGGGCAGGTGTCCTGCTGTAAACATTGAGGATCCCAGACGCAATGGTAACTCTCTCTGTTTTAGCCGCAATATAGCCCATCGCAGAGACACCATCGAAGGAATAAGCCTCTGGGACCCAGACGACATCCAGACCTGCTTTTTCCATTTCCACAATTTCTTTTGTCGCGCCGACGTAGCCTTGCGCGTAACTCATTAAGGTAGAGATTTTCATCGTTGAATCCGTAGTGTTCGAGCGGCAAAGTTTACGGTGACTGGCATGTGAAAAGCAATTAAGTACATCGTGCCCGGACATTGGGCAGGTAATACCAAAGCGTCAGCGCACGAACGACAAAATACACATGCAGTGACAGCCACAGCCCATGGTTCAGAAAAACAGGTGCTAGTAAGTACCAGGCGGCGAGGTATGCCATTAATGAGAACACCATCGCATTGCGCATCTCACGAGTACAAGTCGCGCCGATGAAGACGCCATCCAACAAATAGCACCAAAGTGAAATGACCGGTGCAGCAACGACCCAGAGTAGGTAGGTTCTGGTTGTATTTCTTACTTCATCGACGTTGGTGAGTAGGTCAATCATGGCTGGTCCTGCCAAGAAAAAAATCGCTGAAAGGATAATGGCTGTCACTAGTCCCAGTTCGTTGATGTAACGTAATGTTCGGTCTAAACCGCTCCGGTTTTTTGCGCCAACAGCGGTGCCGACAAGACTTTCTGCAGCAAGCGCGTAACCATCCAGAAAAAAAGCAGAAAAGGCCACAAATTGCATGAGGATTGCGTTGGTTGCCAGCATGATATCGCCGGATTTGGCTCCCTCGTTGGTAAACCAAGCGAACGCGAATATCAGGGACAAAGTCCTGATCATTATGTCTCGGTTAATCCTAAGCGTTTTGAGTACTGCCTGGATATCTTTCAGAATGCTCATTGGGACGGCTATAGTCATGTAGCTGCACCGCATATGCCGAAAGACGATGTAAACACCAACGCAAGTCGTGACAATTTCTGCGATAACAGTCGCCGCCGCAATGCCGGCGACACCCCAGCCAAAGCCAGCGACGAACACGAAATCTAGCACAATGTTGGTCCCGTTGAGTAATAGCTGTATCCATAGAATGGTGGTGGACTTTTGGTGTGCCAGCAAATATCCCATTAACACGAGGTGTATAAGGCTAAGTGGGGCTGACCATATCCTAATATTGAAATAGGTGACCGCGGCCTCCTCAACAGCAGGGCTACCTTCAATGACTGAAAAGGCGAATCCGGCAAGGACATTCTGGAGAAGCAATAGAATTGATCCGATACTAACAGCGATAATCAGGGCTCTATAGAAGGCGGCTTTGGCGCCATCATTGTCTTCTGCGCCGCGGGACTGAGCGATAAGGCCGGTGGTACCCATTCGCAGGAACCCAAACCCCCAGTAGATAAAACTGAAAATCATCGCGCCTATAGCAATAGCCCCGATTAGGGCTGGGTTGTTCAGGTTTCCGATGACGGCGGTATCTACGAGTCCCAATAGCGGCGCTGAAATATTAGATAGTATGATGGGCCACGCAAGATAAAGTACGCGTTTGCGGGTGAGGGTGGTGTCGATGGCGTTATTGAAGGTCAAAACGCCCCTATCATAGCATTCAGGGATCAACGTAAACTTACAATTGCGTGACTTTTGTAAGCAGTTATTTACGAATTATCAGCTTATAGTGGCGAAGTCTACTCGGTCTATAGGAACCTAAGTGTCACAACTCGAACAGGTAAAATTTGTATTACGACTTCCGCCAACGATTCATCTAGAAGTTAAAAGGAGTGCTGAATCCAATAACACTTCGATGAACAAGGAAATCATGAATATTCTAAGTGAGTCCCTCGCGGGTTCTTCTGTTAAAGGGGTCTTAAATGACCTCGTTAAAAGGCTAGAAGAGGAGAAAGTTATCTAGTTTTTCTAACGTCCCACCTGCAGAAAAGGTGGTTCAGAAAAAATGGTTTCGAAAAGAAGGTTTCGAAAAGAAAGTTCAGAAAAGAAGGTTTCGAAAAGAAAGTTCAGAAAAGAAAGTTCAGAAAAGAAAGTTCAGAAATAAAAGCCTAGACCAAACAGAAACGTCGCCTTCCCAGATGCTTGTCAAGCATCGACGAGACCGTGTGCATGGCCGAAAGCTTGTTGATGTTTTCCGACAGGCCCCACCATCGTGTGTTGACCTTTCCTAGTCTGTTAAAACGTGCAGAACGCCCTGTGTGTCGAAAACCAGCGTGTAACCGGCCCCTTCTTGTTGGGTGTTGCTCGCGCTGGTGAGTGTCTCTGTATTGCCTGAGTTTCGAACAACGTACTCAACGTTATTGGCTATGGACTCGTTGTTTGGCGATCCCGAGAAACCGATATCGTTTAGTAAAGGCGCTACTTCATCAAGGTCCTGGCCTGGACGAAGGACATAGAAGTCAACAGCATCGTTGCTACCGTTAATGAATTTAATCAGTGCTCGGTCACGAACAAGACGAAAGGAATCAGCAACAATAAGCGAACGGGTGACGGATGCGGCATTAACGGTGTTGTTCTCGAACGTGTAAATCGACTGGAGTGCACCTCTTCTTATGGGGACAGGACCTGCGCTTTCTTCCAAAATTGTGCCATTGGTATCGGTCACTTTGAATTCGGCGCTGCTGTTGTCGGTTGTCTGCGAACTGCTGCGTGTCTGTTTGATGATGTTGGGGTATACGTTAGTGCCCAGCGTTGCCGTTACCGGCGTTTGTTCTGAGTAATTCCCGATCCGGACGGAAGCTGACTGGGATACGTCTAGGATCGTAGACCCCTCAGCACCGACGGTACGGACGACATTGGCGTGGTTTTCGCCATCCGGTCCGAAGTCATCAACTAATGCGTACAAGTCTTCCGTCCTGTCTAGAATTTCCAGGGGTCCGCTATCGAATAACAAGGCGTTCGATCCCGCGACCGTGATGCGTAGTTGCTGGTTGGGCCCAGCATCTACGGAAAACCTGTTAGTAAAGCTGCCTGATGTGACAGTAGCAGTAGGCGTTGCGCCAGCGAGCGCTGCGCCTAGGTCCGTGAGGTATATGTCTACCATAGGGTGATTAGTCAGGTTAGACGCAAACCATATATCTGCAAGACCTTCTGTGCGGTCAGCCGGAAGAATAAAGGGCGCGTCTACGATTTGGATATTAGGTTGGGTCATGCTTCCCATCCAAAGAAAAGTCGATAGCCCATTTTCGAGAACTGATTGGTCTTCGCCCTCAGCGACAGTCACTTCGTCGTCGTTGGAGTCAAGGTACGCAATCCGCCAGTCATACTTATCCACCGGGACTTGGCCAACTGATTGAGCCAAAGGAAAGCCGACCGATGTTCTGTCAAGCCCATGCAGCATGATGACAGAGGGGCTATCTGGCATCATGTTGACGAACTGGACGAAGCCATCTTTAGCAATAAAGTCTGTGTCTTCATTAAAACCTGAGTCAGAACCGCAGGCGCTTAAAAGAAGAATGGCAAGCAGCAGAAGAGCTGGCTTCGTGTTCCGGTTAGGCATGTTTCGAACCGCGCGACTAAAAAAGGTGATGCTATCGTTATCTGCACCCAGAGTCGAGTTTGATTGTCTGTAAGACCGTTCCTGTATGCCTTTAAGTGTGCAATGCTGCATCTCTTGGCATGAAGGAAGGATCGGGCTATGCAACTGCAAGTGAGCGAGGAAGACCGGCTATTTCAGAGAGATGTCAGAGTTTTTCTGTCGGAAAACCTTGACCCACAGCTTAGCAGGAAGGTGGAGCTGGGTTATCCCATTTCCAAGGAAGAGCAAGACAGCTGGACCCGGGTCCTTAACGCCAGGGGTTGGGCAGCACCAAACTGGCCTGTAGAGGTTGGTGGGTCAGGATGGACGATGGTGCGAAGGCACTTGTTCGATATCGAGATGAAAATGCACCATGCACCTGAAGTTCAGGGGTTTGGCTTTTCCATGGTGGGACCGGCGATTATTAAATATGGCACGCAGGTGCAGCAGCAATATTACCTGCCAAAAATTTTGAACGCCGATATCTCCTGGTGTCAGGGATACTCCGAGCCGCAGGCCGGTTCAGACCTCGCGTCGGTCAGCACCAGGGCTGTAATTGACGGTGATGATTATGTTGTCACGGGTTCCAAAATTTGGACCAGCGCGGCAGAACGTGCCGATCATATCTTTATGTTGGTACGTACCGATACCCAGGCTAAGCCGCAGTTGGGCATTACCTTCCTGCTGATGGGCATGAATGACCCTGGCATTACGGTTAAGCCCTTGCTGGCGTTTAACGGCAAGCGACTCTGGAATCAGGTGTTCTTTGACCAGGTTCGCGTGCCCAGATTGAACAAGCTGGGTGAAGAGAACAGGGGGTGGAGCGTCGCAAAAAACTTGCTTGGCAATGAGCGTTTGCTGGTCTCCAGGGTGGCAGAGAACCGACGAATGTTGTCGAATATTATGAGCGCTCTAAACGAAAATCCTCACGCGGAGGCGTTTAAGGAACGTGTAGCCGCGTTGGTGATACGGCTGGAAGCGCTGGATACAACAGCGCTACGGTTACTCACAAAGTTCGATAAAGGTTTTGACATCGGCGCAGAGCCCTCCATGCTAAAGCTTAAGGGCAGCCAACTGGTGCAGGACATGGATAGAATGCTCTATGAGATAGTTGGGTATCTTGGGTTACCGCAGGATTCAACGCTGCGCGAAGGTGGTCCTGCGGGCGCCGTGATTGCTGACATGGTGGCGAGTGGCTTGTTTCACCATCGTGGTTACACGATTGCGGGTGGTACAAGCGAGATTCAACATAACATTATTGCTCAGCAGGTACTGGGACTTTAGACACAGACAGTCAACGTGCCTGAATGAAACATCTGAGCACAAAAGCGGCTAAATAAACGCGTCTGGTGACGCTAAGCACGCCAGTCTGCAATAATTTTTCCGACACAGGCGGTCAATTTTTTCGCTGCCGGTATGTGCAAAAATTCATTAGGGCCGTGAGCATTGGAATGTGGACCAAGTATGCCCGTGACCACGAATTGTGCATTTGGGCTCCGGCTGGCGAGAAACTCCATAAACGGGATGCTCCCACCGCAGCCCATTGCAACAGCTGGTGCGCCGAAGTAATCCATTGAAGCCGCCATTAGGCTATTCATTAGCGTAGGCGTGGTCGCGGGAGCATGCCAACCGGCATTTGGTGTGTGAAAGGAGGCACTCACATCGGCGTTGTTTGGGGCATCGTCAACTAGAAGTGCCTTTAGTGCAACTGCGGCTTTCACGGCATCAGTTGTCGGAGGAATTCTTAGGGCCAATCGCGCGGTGGTTTCTGGACGCAGCACATTACCAGCCTCTTCCGGGGAAGGCGCTCCGCCAAGTCCGGTAATGGCCAGGCTAGGTGCCCACGTATTACTGAGCACCAGTTCGGTGGGATCATCAGAGACCGGACCGCCATGTCCAGCAAATGGATACATTTCGGCAAATGAATCAGCCAGAACCTTTCCTGCTGCGATCGCTTCCTGTCGGCGAATGTCCGGAATTTGTTCGTTCAAGAAGGAAGGCTTGATAAAGCCTGTGTTCTCATCTTCAAGTCTCGATATTATCTGTCGGAGCAGTCGAAAACTGGAAGGAACAATCCCCCCCGCCGCACCCGAATGTACGCCCTGTGTTAATACGCGAACGGTAAGATCTGCGACCAGCATCCCTCTCAGCGAGGTGGTTAACCAGAGCTGATCATAGTTGCCACAGGTTGAATCAAGGGCGATCACAAGATTCGGGTCACCAATGATTTCGCCAAGATTTTCCATATAGTGGGGAAGGTCCGGGCTACCGCTTTCTTCGGACGCCTCAATAATGACGTTGATGCGCGGTCGAGGTAGTTTCTGGTCGAGCAGTGACTTAATAGCGGCAACTGCAGAATAAATCGCATATCCATCGTCGGCGCCACCCCTGCCGTAGAGTTTTTCATCGCGGATAACCGGGTCCCACGGTGCCAGTCCATCCGCCCACCCATCAAATTCCGGTTGCTTGTCCAGGTGTCCATAAATCAAGACATTTTGGTCAGTATCACCTTCCAGGGTCATGAGGATGGTGGGCGTTAGTCCTGGCAATTGGTGAACCTGCACTTCAAGTCCGGGAACCTCCTGGGCCTTTACCCACGAGACCATATGATTAACAGCATCATGCATGTAACCATTGGCTTCCCATGACGGGTCGAACAGCGGTGACTTGTTAGGTATTCGGACGTATTCAGTCAGGCTGGGAAGAATGACATCATCCCAAAATTGATCGACGTAATTGGTGTTTTCTTCTGGATTCATTGAGGTTTATTTGGGTTCTCTAAATTAGCCTTGGCGGCGGGGACGTCATCGTTAGGCTCGGAGACAAACTCTCCGTCGATTGTTTGCCCTGGTTGCCCATCCTTATCTCGGAAACCACCACGCTGAAACTGGCTGTGCATTTGAAATTTCCCGAAGCTGGTTGAACGAATAATTCTGGCTGCCAGCGGTCGCCTTAAAACGGGAATCAGGCAAACAAAGCCAACGATGTCGGTCGCGAAGCCGGGTGTCAGCAAAAGCGCTCCGCCAACAATTAACATGATCCCTTCGAGCAACTCTGACTCAGGGATTTCGCCTCTTTGTAACTTCTCCTGAACCCTGGTCAGGGTTGCCATTCCTTCTGACCGCAGCAGCGATACGCCGCAGATTGCGGTCAGCACCACTAGGCCGACTGTAGGCAACGGACCAATCATGCCGCCCACCTGGATGAGGATGATCATTTCAACCAACGGAATGATGAAAAATAGGAAGCTAGCTGCGCGCACGGGGTGCCTGTAAGTCTGGGTTAAGAGCGACTCTAACCAAAGCTGAAAGAACTGTCACCTCAAGTGTTTTAAGCGTGTGTTAGATTATGTTTTTTCGGATTACCTGCCAAGTGAGATAACCTTTGATGGAATTAGTTATAGCGGGCACAGCTGGTCCCCTTGAGGCCCGGTATTCAGAAGCCGGTGCCGCCACCGGCGTGACTGCGGTGCTTTGTCATCCACATCCTCAATTTGGTGGGACGATGAATGACCGGGTACTCGATGCACTCGAATCAGCGCTGCTTAGTTCCGGGATCAGCAGCCTGCGATTTAATTTTCGAGGCGTCGGTGGTTCTGCGGGAAGGTATGGCGACGGCCTGGGTGAAATCGACGACGTGGCCGCAGCAACGAACTGGGTGCGTGAAAGGTCGGTTGGTGAACGGATCATCCTGGTGGGATACTCATTTGGTGGTGCAGTAGCTTTGTCCGCTCAGAACATACTGGCCCCGGAGTGTATGATTCTTGTCGCGCCGGCCTTGGGTTTTTTTGGTCAGGAGCATCCGCCGACCTTGCCAAGCCTGGTGATCCTCGCGGAAAATGACCAATTCGTGAACACTGACTCGGCTAAAGACTGGTTTGTTGATGGGAACACCTGGGTAGAGCAGATCCCGGATACAGACCATTTTTTTGTTAGGTGTCATGACCAGATCACCAAGATCGTGAGAGAATTTCTAATAACTACTTTTGTTGATTAAACGTTGGGATGATAGATGGACTTAAAAACACTCCGGTACGACGTGCTGGACAAGATCGCTACGATCACGCTGAACCGCCCACATCGCATGAATGCGTGGACTGGCCGAATGCATACCGAATACCGTGACGTTCTTGCTCGGGCTGACAAGGCTGCTGATGTCCGTGCGATTGTCGTCACAGGTGAGGGTAAAGGTTTTTGTGTGGGTGCCGATACCAAAGCCCTTGAAGGCCATATTGAGAAAGGTGGTTACGACGCTGGTACGCCCGATGCTCTGGCGGAACCTGGTAAAGGGGTCAGCACAGATTTTGACGCGTCTTTTGCGTATCATTTTGGGCTGTCAAAGCCTGTGGTCGCCGCCATCAACGGCCCGGCAGCCGGCGTCGGTTTGGTTTTGGCTTGCTTTGCGGACATTCGGTTTGCGGTGCCCGGCGTCAAGTTTACTACCGCCCATGGCAAACTTAATTTTCCGGCGGAATATGGCTTGTCCTGGTTGCTCCCTCGGCTGATCGGATTGCCGCGAGCGAATGACCTGTTGCTAACCAGTCGAATTTTCACGTCTGATGAAGCGTTCGCGTTAGGGTTGGTTAACAGGTTAGTTGAGCCTGACCTTCTTTTGAAAGAGACCTATGCATACGTTCGGCAGATGATTGAAACGGTGTCGCCAGGGTCGCTAAGAGAAACCCGATGGCAGATTTACAAGGATCTCCATAGGGATGTGGCCGCGTCGGTGAAGGACAGCGAGAGATTGATCGACGCTATGAGTCGACAGAAAGATTTTGCTGAGGGGGTGAATGCGTTTTTGGAGAAGCGTAAGCCCAACTGGACCGGGGAATAACGGACGGTATTAACAATAGACATGAGATTAGTTGGAGATTGACTTGAGTACAGAATTAGCGACCGGATACGAATTACACGATGAACCTTACTACCTGCCGCTTGCAGATGAAGTTGAAGTGTTCATGGCGGCCTACGCTCAGCGACTTCCTGTGCTGCTTAAAGGGCCAACCGGCTGCGGTAAGACCCGGTTCGTTGAATACATGGCGCACCGCATTTATCGCCAGGGTGGAAACAGCATTAAGCAACCTTTGCAGACTGTCGCCTGCCATGAGGATTTGTCAGCAACGGATCTGGTCGGCAGGTTTCTGCTTAAGTCAGAGGAAACGGTTTGGCAGGATGGGCCGCTCTCCAGAGCGGTAAAAGAGGGTTCGATCTGCTATCTGGACGAGATAGTTGAAGCCCGTAAAGATTCCACCGTATTGATTCACTCGTTAACGGATCACCGGAGAATTCTACCGGTAGAGAAATTGGGGACAATACTGGAGGCGCACCCGAACTTTTTGCTGGTGATTTCGTATAACCCCGGTTACCAAAATGTACTAAAAGATTTGAAGCCAAGTACCCGTCAAAGATTCATCGCGATTGATTTTGACTACCCTGAGCACGCCGAGGAGGCCAGGATTATTGCGCATGAGAGTGGCGTAAGTGCGACGTTTTCAGATCAGCTGGCGCGCATTGGGCAGAACATTAGAAACCTGCGAAGCCATGGCTTTGATGAGGGAGTCAGCACTCGGCTACTGGTCTATGCCGGGCAATTGATTGTTCAGGGTGTGCTCCCACGTCGCGCTTGTGATGCTGCTATATCCAAGGCTGTGTCAGATGATGTCGAGGTGCAGCGAGCGATCGCTGAATTGGTCGATGCAGTCTTCCCCTCCGATTAGGTCGCCATTTCGTGGAATCAAAAAGTACATACACACCAGAAGAAGCCGCTGAGAGACTTTGGCTGATTAACCGGGATACTGCTTCGCGTTTTAGGTTGACAATCGTTGCCCTTGGCGCCGTTTTTTCCTCGGAGCAGATAAATCGCTTTGCCGAAAGCTGTGTGATCATCGGAGATTCTGGCTGGCGTTCATTTGAGACGGTGAACTTATTGTTAGAAGTCGCAGAGGTGATTGATCATCCCGCGCGACTCATGGAGATAACGAAGGCTGCAGAACAACTCTCGGGTTATTCGTTTGAACCGGCCGCTAATTACCTGCAGCTGCTGCTCGGAGCGGTCGAAGTTGGTTATTCGAGGCAAATATCCGAGCTGGAACAGGCTGGTTTAGCGCTGCATGCGAAGTACCAGCATGCCTCCGGTTTGATCGGAGGTTACTTTCGCGTAGCGCAGGCGCTTCTCGCTCGGGGGGATGCTGATAATGTGCTCTGTTGGGTTGAAGTGGGCCGTGACATGTTCGACCTTGACCGTGATGATCTGTCCAGGTTCCTGTTATTGAGTGAGCCGTCGGTCAACGTTTCGTGGTCGACGGTTAGACGGTTTCAGCTGAAGTCTAGTCAAGGGTGCCTTGTCTACCTTGAGCATGTTGGTCATCTTTACGATAAATTTTCTGACGTTCAAATGAGGTTGGTTGAGGCTGCCATGTTAAAACATGCCGCGTCTTCCCTGTTCGAAGACTTGATCGATTCTTTTGAAGCGCTCAAGGCTTTCGACGCTGGTCAGGTTTCATTGATCCTTGAACAGGGAGCGGAGATTGAGCATGCGAACAGCTTAGCGGCCTTTAATAGAAAAGCGGGAAAGCTTCCGTTGGGACGTCAGAACGTCATCAGGCAATGGGTGCAGTTAGGTAACGAAATTGCCAAGCGTAACGAGCTTGCCGGGCAGGCTTACTTTAATTTGGAGTCTGTTCAATCGAACGAGATGCTCGCTTCCTTGCAGGGTCAGGTTTCATTCGAGGATCATAGAAGAACTTTCGATCTGCTTGCAGAGGCGATCAGCGCTAGAAAAGTTGTAGTGGAAAGCATCGACGAGCGTTCTGATGTATTGCCCCGCAACCTGGAAGGGCTGCGCGGAGACGGCGTCGGTCTGGATTTACCCGACAATGATGGGCGGGTGGTGCGATTGCCTAAAACGGTCAATATCTTCGAGGCTGAGGCCGATAACTTTGGGTTTTACAAAGTATCGCTCTTTCATCAGCTCGGTTATGCAGAGTTTGGTTGCTTTGCGCAGATCGAACAAATTAATACGGTGTTGGGCGCTTATCCGGACCGTCAGCTGGCAGAGCGCCTGTTTCTGATTGCAGAGGATGCGAGAATCGACTGGCTGCTCGCGAATCGTTATCCCGGCATGCAGAGCCAGTTAACACGTCAAAAAAACCGAGCGGCCCAGGCTAGGCCGGTTAAGGCGCGAACTCGTAAAGCTCAGTTACTGGAGGCGCTTGTGCAGACCAGCCTCGACTCACCTTATGAAAAGCATGTGCGCCAAATCTACTGGCCCGAAGCGGCTCTGCTATGGCAAACACTTGAAAGCTTAAAAAACACAACCTCGGGCATCGATGCAGTGCTGAACGTCGTCGGGCTATGTTACCGGTTACTTGAATCTCCGGGCGAGGTTGTGGCGGGTCAAGAGATGACGAGCGTCAAGACCGAGGAAATGGCGATGCTCCTAGAGGAGCTGCCAGAACCGGTGCCGTACCGGGGACAGCTTGATGTAGAACAAGTTAACTCGACGCTAAGAATAGATGCACTGGTCGAGGAGCTTCAGGCAGAACTAGAGTCTATGCCCGACCAACCTCCAGGTTCAGAAATGCCGGGAAGTGACCAAGATCAGGTCGAGCTGGGAGACTTAAAGAAAGGCGATGTCGGAGAAGGTGTGGCTATGTTACTGACTGAACTTGAGAACGAGCTTGGAAGTGAGCCTGGGGAAATTGATCCAGGAGACAAAGAAGGGCTGGCCGAGTTTCTAGGAGGAATATCATCGCGTTCGAGCGATGCGAGTGAGCACCAATATGATGAATGGGACTACCAGATATCAGACTACCGATCCAAGTGGTGTACTTTGTTTGAGCACAGAGAGTTGGACATAGACGAACAGTATGTGAGCGCTGTGCTTCGAGACCACGAGGATCTGTCGAGAAAAATTCGGCAGCAGTTGAACAAGGTAAAACCAGAGATGCTGCGAAAGGTAAAAGGCGTCGAGGAAGGAGAAGAACTCGACCTGGAACGCGCCATTTCTTATTTGGTTGATCGCAAGGCGGGGCTAACACCCGATGACAATATTTATATCCAACGTCAGAGAAAAGACCGGGATGTCTCTACGTTGTTTCTGTTGGATATGAGCGCGTCCACTGACGACATTATTGCCGACCCGGGTGCCGACCCTCTCGTGCCTCTGGATATTGATGACGACGAATACCTTGTCGACTTCTTTCAAAAAAAGAACGCGCTGGAGGATGTCTCCCGGAGGATCATTGATGTAGAAAAAGAGTCCGTTGTTTTGATGGCAGATGCACTTGAATCTTTGGGAGATGCCTATTCGGTATGCGGTTTCTCCGGGTATGGGCGGGATCAAGTCGATTACTATCTTTGTAAAGATTTTGATGAGCCATTCAACGCGCTGACCAAAGGGCGTATTGGGGGCATCAAGCCCTGTAGAAGTACGCGAATGGGACCACCAATCCGGCATGCCACGCGTCGCCTAATCGAAACTGGCTCCAGGATTAAAGCGCTGATCATCATGTCAGACGGTTATCCGCAAGACCATGATTATGGGGCCGACAGGAATTCGCGAGATTATGGTCTGATGGATACAATGAAAGCTTTATCGGAAGCTAAGCAACAGGGTGTGCTGACATACTGTTTGACAGTTGACCCATCGGGCCATGACTATCTGCGTGCGATGTGTGCGGACAGTCAGTATATGGTGATTCAGGATTTGGCGCAGTTGCCGGAGGAAGTATCCCGAGTTTACAGAAGTCTCACCGGTTAGTCCGCTGACCCGCTGTAAGTAACGGGTGACTGAACTAGGTGAGAACAGCGTTAACATCGGATAGGATGGCCCGACGCTATGACAAAAAAGTTCAAGAACGCGTACTAAAGAGCAATGACACAGACATCTGAAGACTCATCCGGCAGCTATCATCATGGCGATCTCCGCTTAGCGATACTCAAGGCAGCCTGCGAGCACTTGCGTCGGGAAAATGCTGAGTCTTTGAGCCTGCGGGCCCTAGCGAGAGGAATTGGTGTTTCACCAACAGCCCCTTATCGTCATTTTGATTCTAAGAACGCCCTGTTTGCAGGTATCGCCACCTGGGGCTTTCAGATCCTGAGCGGCCAGATGCAGGTATTGCTGTCTGAAGAGACGTCACCAATGGAATCATTTATGAACCTTGGACGTTGTTACCTCGACTTCTCACGCGAGCACGCTGAAAAGTATCAATTATTTTTTGATTCAAGCCTGTTCGTGTTCGGCGATTATCCCAGGCTGCAGGAAGCGAGCGGGCTTTGCTTCGGTCATCTGTTGGGCGTGATTCAGCTTGGTAAACGGTACCGGTTGTTTGTAGACAGGGAAGAGGAAGAAATCGCCGCTATTGTCTGGTCAGGTCTGCATGGCGTGGCGAGCCTGCTGAAGTTGCAGCATGGACGCGAGATGACCCCGGCACATCAGCAGTTACCTGACCGACCTGTAGCAAAAGCGATTAGGTTTCTCGCTGAAGAACAGGATCAAACGCTAAACCTGTTATTGCGTTCCGTTCTTAAGTAGTTGCCAGGCCCGGGGGTTATCGTTGTGTCGAAAACCAACAGTGTAGCGACTGATCTAAACCACATTGATCGTTTTACTTAACTTAGGAGAAACCATGAAAAAGCCTCTGCTCGCCATTACGATGGGTGACCCTGCGGGCGTTGGCGCGGAAATTATCGTAAAGGCATACAACGAGCTGAGTCGTGGTTCAGCCACCATCTTTGTCATAGGCTCAGCTGATTGCCTGCGCCAGGCGATGCGGCAGACGGGCTGCCGGCACGGGATTAAAGTCATAGAGTCTCCCGAAGATGTCGTCGATTCGCCGCAGATTATTCAGGTGCTTGAGCCTGTTGCCTTTGATGTCTCCAGCTTGGTGACAGGGCAGGTCGCGGCATCCTGCGGCGAGGCCGCAGTGAGATACTTTGAAACAGCTGTAACGCTCTGCCTTGATACTCGGATTCAGGGGGTTGTGACCTGTCCAATTAATAAGGAAGCAGTTCATGCGGCGGGCTTTCACGGTGACATTGGTCACCAGGAAATTCTGTCGAGGATGACCGGTTCGACGATAACAGCCACAATGCTGATGACAACGGGCTTAAAAGTTGCTCACCTTTCAACGCATAAATCGCTCGCTCAGGCGGTTGCCTATGTGAAGCAGCCCGTTCTGGTGGAAAAACTCAGGTTAACAGTTGAGAGTCTCGAGAATTGGGGGATCCGCAGCCCAAGGGTTGCTGTTGCTGCGCTAAATCCTCACGGTGGTGAAGGCGGGATGCTGGGGCGAGAAGAGATTGAAGAAATCGCGCCAGCGGTAGCAACCTGTCAAGCTCTTGGCCTGGATGTCAGGGGTCCTTTTCCAGCCGATTCGATTTTCTATCGGGCGATCAATAACGAGTTTGACGCAGTGCTCGCGCTTTATCATGACCAGGGACATATCGCGATTAAAGTCCATAATTTCGAGGAAAGTATTACGGCTACTATGGGTATTCCGTTCATTCGTACCTCTGTAGATCACGGTACGGCGTTCGACATTGCAGGGCAGAATCTTGCCGATGCAGGGGGGCTCGTTAAGGCTGCTCAGGCAGCTATTAATATGTTAAATCAATCACTTACATAGAATTTAGAATGTGCTAAAGTCATTATCCCTAGGGTGATTGGCACCGGAATACGCCTCAATGCAATGGAAAAATTGGTCGGGTCGCCAACAGGCCTCATTAGAATCTCTTGTTTTTGTCCGCAGCGAGGCGCAGGCATCGGCTGTTGTAAGGCAGTGCGCGCAAGCGGGTAAGACGATCCGTGTCGCTGGCGCCGGCCATAGTCACGCGCCTTTGGTCACCAATGATTCTGTCATTGTTGATAGTAGTGGCCTGGCAGGACTCATTGGAGTCGACCGGCAAGCTCAGGAAGCATGGATCAAAGCAGGCTCTTCAATATATAGCCTCGGCGGTCAATTACACGATCATGGCCTGGCGTTAAAAAACCAGGGTGATATAGACCGTCAACTACTTGGCGGCGCGATTGCGACGGGTACTCACGGTACTGGCCGCAATTTTCAGAATATGTCAGCCTCAGTCACTGGGTTGCATATCATTTTAGCTAACGGCGAACAGGTTGAGTGCTCGAAAAGCGAGCTGCCTGAGCTATTCAACATCGCACGCCTTAGTGTGGGGTCTACGGGTCTGATCACCCGAATCAGGATGAAGTTGCAGGAGAGCGTGGTCCTCAGCGAACACATTCATGTCGCCAGTTATGATGACACCGTTGATCGCATTGCAGGCTTGAGCGCGGAAAACGACAGGTTTGAATTCTTCTGGTATCCGGGAACTGACGAGGCAAATATCAAGACAATCAATCCCGTGGTAACGGAACCCGAATACCCGCTGGCGGAAGAAGGCGGAAGAGTTGCCTGGAGCTACGAGGTCCTGCCAAATCACAGGCCGCACCTACATACAGAGATGGAATACAGTGTCCCCGCAGAGAATGGGCAGGCCTGTTTCGCGGCGATTAGACACCTGATCCATCACCGGTTTCCTAGCGTGCGGTGGCCCGTTGAGTATCGCACGGTTGCTGCAGACGATATCTGGCTGTCAATGGCATCAGATCGCGAGACTGTTACGATCTCTGTTCACCAGGACATCAAGCTAGATGAAGAACCTTACTATAGAGCCTGTGAAGAGGTTTTTGTGGCTTATGGCGGGCGCCCCCACTGGGGGAAAGTGAATTACCTAAACGGCGATGACTTTGGCCGTATTTATCCTCGATGGCATGACTGGTGGCGCGTTCGTGATCAGTATGACCCCGAGGGTGTCTTTCTCAACGATTATATAAGAGGGTTGCGACCCCAATAGTCGATTATCTGATCGACCTTTTCATAAAGCCATTAACACTTGATCATAAAGCCATTAACACTTGATCATAAAACCAATAATTATTAACTTCATCGTCAACCAAAGAAACTGCTGAGTGAAACTATGTCTTATGAAAATGTTGTGATCGACTACGTCGGTCATGTTGCGGTCCTCAAACTCAATGCGCCTGAGGTGTTGAACGCATTGTCGCCTAATATGGTTCAGGAAATGTCTTCTGCGATTACAGATATCATCGGGAGTGATGCACGATGTTTATTGATAACCGGAGAAGGGCGCGCGTTTTGTGCGGGGGCTAACTTGCAGACAATTGGCGCGGCAGATGGCTTGCCGGCTGCTGGTAGTGTCCTTGAAACGCACTATCATCCGGTGATGACCAAGTTGCGAAATATGGAAATTCCGATGGTGAGTGCTGTCAACGGAGCAGCGGTTGGCGTAGGCATGAGCTTTGCTGTGATGG